>OCVV011293244.1_pt1 | contig 14694 bp, 10 predicted proteins | sample 1539721 | NCBI WGS metagenome assembly OCVV01 (sample SAMN02144230, study PRJEB22623) | gut metagenome | biome: sheep rumen | host: Ovis aries | place: New Zealand
GAGATCATTCCGAACTTCCTGATATCCTCAGTCGTAACCTTGGAAAGGATATCCGGATCATTATCATAGGAATCCTTAAGGGTCCCGCCAAAGCCTATGGAATTGGTCTTGGAAAGCCTCTCTTTAATGATGTCATCAAGTCCGGGGAACGCTCCGCCGCAGATGAAGAGTATATTGCGGGTATTGACCGTTGCAAGAGGAACCATTGCACCCTTGCTGGATGCACCGACGGGAACCTCGACCTCGGATCCTTCAAGGAGCTTGAGCATACCCTGCTGTACACTCTCTCCGGATACGTCGCGGTGGTTGGAATTTTCCTTCTTGGCGATCTTATCGATCTCATCGATAAATACTATTCCGTTTTCAGCCTTTTCAACATCATTATCAGCAGCTGCAAGGAGCTTGGAGATAACGCTCTCGATATCATCGCCGATATAGCCTGCCTCAGTAAGAGAGGTTGCATCCGCAATGGCAAGAGGGACATCAAGGAGCTTTGCAAGCATCCTTACCATATATGTCTTGCCGCAACCGGTAGGTCCGATGAGAAGAATATTGGACTTTTCTATCTCGATGGAATCCTGGGTTCCGGTTGCCACTCTCTTATAGTGGTTATAAACAGCGACGGACATGACCTTCTTGGCATGTTCCTGACCCACCACATATTTATCAAGGCTTTCCTTGATCTTGTGAGGTGCCGGAAGGTTCTTGATATCGATAAGCGGCTTTGATTCGCCGGTTTTTTTCTTTAATTTCTGCTTATTGGGAATACCGCCCATACCCTGAAGATTTGCAAGATTGATTATTCCAAAGGGCGGAAAAGGAGGCATGCCAAAGCCTGAGCCCGGACGCCCCTGAGGTCTGCCGTTATTACCTGCATTACCTGCATTCGAAGCAGGATCTGTGGATGATGCGGGCTTTACGGTCTCAGTAGAGCTGCCGGATGATGATGGATCCTTAGCTGCATCCGAATTTCCTGTTGAGGCAGAGCTATTGCCCGCGCCCGCATTATCTGTTGAAGCATTTTTTTCGCCTGAATCAGGATTCTCTGATGAGGTGGGATTTCCGCCTTTTACATTATAATTCCTGAAGGCTTCATCCTGGGCTTCGAGCATCTTGCGGAGCTCTTCCTCTGTGGGGAGCTGCTGGCCGGAAAGAAGTCCCTGATAGTCAAACTGGGACACGGTATCCATGGTCTTCTGCATACAGTCGGGGCATACGCATATACCGCCGGGAAGCCGGAACATCTTGCCGGTCTTTGATTCAGGCCTTCTGCACACAAAGCATACATCCTCATAGGTTGAGGAATCCGACTTGCCTGCATCTCCTGTTTTGGATGCGTCATCATGGCCTTCTGTAAGATCTATATTATTGTCATTATTATCATTACCCATTTAGGCTGATTTCCTTTCGCGCATTCTCCAGGTGAATATGGAGCTTTCCCGGTCAATTGCTTTAAATATTTATCAGACAAAAGGACGATCCCGGAATCCACTTTTTGAAGTGAACGCCGGAACCGTCCCTGTGTTCACCCACACCCGTCCATTATATCCTACAGATGGGGCTTATGACTATGAATTTATTGAAGTTTTACATGAACGTAATGACAAATTTATAATTTCAGGCAGATACGATCAGCCCGATACCTTCAGGCATCTTATGGCATTGAGTACTGCAATCACCATAACGCCTACATCGGCAAATATAGCCATCCACATGTTCGCAATTCCCAGAGCACCGAGCAAAAGGAACAGAACCTTTATGCCTATTGCAAAGACGATATTCTGACGGACGATCCTGAGGCACTTACGTGAGATCTTCATTGCAAGTGCGATCCTTGCCGGATCATCATCCATAAGCACTATATCGGCGCTTTCGATAGCAGCATCCGATCCCATGGCCCCCATTGCGATACCTATATCAACCCTGGAAAGCACAGGGGCATCATTTATGCCGTCTCCGACGAATGCAACTTTTTCATTTCCTTTTTTTGAATTAAGAAGCTCTTCTATCTCATTTACTTTGTCCCCGGGAAGGAGCTGTGATCTGTATTCGCTCAGCCCCAGTTCTTCTGCGATACGCCTTGCACTCTCTTCCCTGTCCCCGGTAAGCATCACAAGACGTCTTACACCGGATGCTTTGAGGGATCTTAAAGCATCTGCGGATGTGGGCTTTACCGCATCCGAGATGATGATATATCCTGCATATTTCCCATCAGCAGCAACGTGGACTATGGTTCCGGGTGTATCGTCAGCGCCTGCCGCAAGTCCGAGATCTTCTATAAGCGCTTCGTTGCCGGCATATATCTCATACGCCGTTGTTTTCACCCTGACGCCTTTTCCGGGAATGTTTTCATCCTCAAGGATCTCGGCAGTACGAGTGATGCCAAGACTGTCAGCATGTCTTTTTATCGAAAGTGCTATCGGGTGATCTGAATAGCTCTCTGCAATGGCCGCAAACCTAATCAGGTCATTTTCTCCGGTATCACCATAGGGAACAACTCTGCTGACTTCAAAGGTTCCCTTTGTAAGGGTTCCGGTCTTGTCAAAGGCAATGATACGCGTCTCAGAAAGTGCCTCGAGATAGTTCGAGCCCTTCACCAGAATTCCTCTTGATGATGCGGCACCGATGCCTGCAAAAAAGCTTAATGGAATAGATATAACAAGTGCGCAGGGACAACTGATGACAAGGAAGGTCAGAGCTCTTATGATCCATGTGGTAAAGGCAGGAGCATGACCGGTTATCAGGAGGATGACGGGCGGAATCAGAGCAAGGGCAAGCGCCAGGATACAGACGATGGGCGTGTAATATCTTGCAAACTTCGAGATGAAATTCTCGGACCTGCTCTTTTTCATAGAGGAATTCTCCACCATCTCAAGTATCTTGGAAACAGTGGATTCTCCGAATTCTTTAGTTGTCTCTATCTTGAGAAGTCCTGTGATACTCACGCAGCCGCTAATAACTTCATCACCGGGGCATACATTTACAGGCATGCTCTCACCGGTCAGAGCGGAGGTATCAATCGTGGCATTGCCTTCTATGATGCGTCCGTCGATGGGGATCTTTTCACCGGCCTTGACCACTATTACACTGCCTATCTCCACATCATCGGGGTCCACCTGTTCAAGGTCTCCGGATTCGGAGATGATATTGGCATAATCGGGACGTATATCCATAAGAGCGACGATATTCCTGCGGCTCTTTCCGACGGCAACCGCCTGAAACAGCTCCCCTATCTGGTAAAAGAGCATTACCGCAACGCCCTCTAAGAATCCTCCTTCTTCGCCGTTAGTAAAAAGCCCCAGAAGGATCGCGCCGATCGTGGCAACTGCCATAAGAAAGCATTCGTCAAATACCTGTCCGTGAGTGATGCCATGAAATGCTTTCTTCAGGATATCCGCTCCGATCACAGCGTAGGGGATCATGTAGAGAATGAACTCTGCCATGAGCGGGATATCAGCAAGGCGGGTCAGCACCTGAAGTGCGACAAGGAGCAGGATGCATATGATTATGCGGTATAAAGTTTTCTTCTGCTTTTTAGTCATAATTTTATTTTCGGATAAATCGCAGCCTGTCTGCGTTCCATCATTTATCGTTCCGTCATTTATTGCTGCGCTGGGAGCAGGCACTGTATCATTAGAATTTGATCTCGCAATCTTCTTCAAATGTCTTGCATGCCTTAAGAACTTCGGGCATAACTGATGCAGGCTCTGCATTTTCTGCAAACTCGACCTTCATTTTCTGGGTCATAAAGCTTACAGTGACCTTTTCAACGCCTGCTACCTTCGCAGCAGCATCCTCCATCTTCTGTGCACATGCAGCGCAATCAACTTCGATCTCGTATGTCTTCTTCATATTTTTCTCCTTTCCGGATGTAAATCCGGTCTTTTTGATCATGAATCCTCGGGGAGCATGCTATGGTGAAAGCGATTTGAGTTAATCTATGGCATAAACCCGGAAATTCATTTTAATATATGAGCAACTGTTCATGTGTATTATATCAAATGAGATTTATATGTCAAGCGCGTAACGTAAGCGTTATCGTAAAATTCAAAAAAAGCTATCGATTTGCATAATCTCATAGAGTATATAAAACATCAACACACAAAAAATCCGCATACAGGCTGTATTTCCCTGTATGCGGACCCGATCTGTAAATTGCAGTTATTCTTCATGCAAATCACATAGCAAACATACTATGCTATTTCATCAACACGTTTCTTAAGCTTGCACACTTCAGTTTCCAGAACACCTACGCGAATCCGGATCATTTCTCTTTCTTTTTCGGATTTTACGGCTTCGTCAAGCTTTCTGTACAGATCCAGATGTCCCTCAGCAACAAGCCTAATACCCTGCCTGAGCTCATTATCAATGGTGAGCCTGATCTCGCGGATGCTATCATCCATTTGACTAAGGCTCTCATCCACCCTGGCAAGATGTTCATCCACCTCTGCAAGGTGTTCATCCAACCTGACAAGATGTTCGTCCACCTCTGCAAGGTGTTCATCCAACCTGACAAGATGTTCGTCTACCTCTGCAAGGTGTTCATCCAACCTGACAAGATGTTTGTCCACCTCTGCAAGGTGCTCGTCGATCTTGTTCATGTGCTCTTCAATATGGTCCATGCGCTCTTCCATACGGTCCATGCGCTCCTCCAACTTGTCGAAGCGTTCTTCCATATGGTCCATACGCTCTTCCATACGGTCCATGCGCTCTTCCAACTTGTCGAAGCGTTCTTCCATATGGTCCATGCGCTCCTCCATACGGTCCATGCGCTCTTCCAACTTGTCGAAGCGTTCTTCCACACGGTTTTCAATTTTTTCAAGGTAGCCCAATATAATTTTTGTTTCTTGATTCATAATTTTACCTCATCCTATAAGATTCCAAGGTTATATTGCTGCTCCTTCTCCGTTAAACCAATACTATCATTTTCTATTCATTTAGAATATCGAACAAATTATGAATTTTTCTACATACAAAATATGGGGTGACCGGATGTTATTTTTTTCCGGTCACCCCATAATATACTTTAAAGATTATCTTGAAGGCTTGGATCCGAGAGTTACGGTGACGGTATGTTCGACATACTCTCCGTCTTCATTTCTGAGAAATGTTATATCGACTTCATCACCGACCGCATAATATTTCAAAAGCCTCTTCATTCCGTCATTTGTAACGGCCTTATTTCCGTCAATTCCGATAATGATATCGCCAGCCCTGATTCCCGCAGCTTCTGCTCCACCGCCCGGAATAAGTTCGGACACGTACACACCCTGGGGGATATTGTAATATGAGGAGATCTCAGGAGTAACTTCCTGCATATAAATACCGATGTAACCCATATTGTCTTCATCCACCATTATAAGTGTATCTCTGTCCATGAGTTCATCGATGACATCTCTTACTGATGAGATAGGGATCGCATATCCCATTCCCTCAACGGCACTTCCTCCGCTCTTGCTCTGGTTGATACCTATTACCTGACCGGCCATATTGAGAAGCGCTCCTCCTGAGTTGCCGGGATTAATGGCAGCATCAGTCTGTATGCAGTAATAAGTATATCCGGATTGTGTAGTGATCTCTCTGTTAATGGCAGATACGATACCTGTGGTTACCGACTGACCATATCCGAGGGCATTGCCGATCGCTATGACATTTTGACCAAGCACAAGCGAATCACTGTCTCCAAGCTCTGCAACGCTGATGGTATCCAGTGTATCCCTGCTCAGATCGTCCTTAAGAACCGAGATCACAGCTATATCAACTGTTGCATCTGCTCCCTTAAGATGAGCTTCGGCCTCTTCATCATTGATAAAGGTAACTGTCATCTCATCCGCATCTTCTATAACATGATAATTGGTCACTATAATATATTCATCATCCGTCTCTCCGATTATTATTCCGGATCCTGAAGCATCGCCTTCCTGGGTATAGGTCTGTCCCCAGTAAGTTGTGGATACGGTATACTTTTCGGTGATGGACACCATCGAAGGCATGGTCTGCTCGACAACCTCGGTTATGTCGGACTCTTCCGTAGTAAGTACTCTCAGATATGTGTCCTGACCCGAAGAAAGTGCCGGTGATGCAGAAGGATTATTTGCCACGGTTCCCTCATTTACAGCAGCTGCGTTCTGAGTTACGGCTTGAGAATCTGTTCGTCCTGACACGCCTGTCACAAGCTGAACAGCATAAAAGCCGGCACCTGCAAAAAGTCCGAACAAAAGTCCCATGCACACAGCCATCATGATCTTTCCGAAGACGCCGTTTCCACGATGTGATGCCTTGTTCTCATGATGCGCTTTATTATTTCCATACTGAGAAGTCTGACCAAACTGCTGCGTGCTGTTCTGATACTGCGCATTCTGTCCGAACTGCTGCGTGCCGCTCTGATACTGAGCATTCTGTCCGAACTGTTGCGTGCCGCTCTGATACTGAGCATTTTGCCCGGACTGCTGCGCACTGCTCTGATACTGAGCATTTTGTCCGTATTGCTGCGCACTGTTCTGGTACTGAATGCTTTGTCCGTATTGCTGTGAAGTATTCTGATACTGCTCGCCCGTATCTGCAGGCTGTGCGCTCCCCTGATAAGGAATATTTTGATTTTCCTCGTACATATTGCCTCCATAGAGCCTTCACGCTCTTATTAATTGCTCTGATGTTTTTGAGTATAGGCGGCAATTGTGTTCAAAATGTGAAAACTGTATTTTCTTTTTGTGAAAAAAATTGCCCCGCTTAAGCGAGGCAATCATTTCTCATTCTACCGTAACGGACTTAGCAAGGTTTCTTGGCTTGTCGACATCAAGTCCCTTGGCAACGGATACATAATATCCCAGCAGCTGAAGCGGGATCACGGCAAGGCTTGCTGCAAAGTGTTCATCAACCTTTGGAATATAGGAGACAAAATTACATGTATCCTCGGTCTTATAATTTCCGGCCATTGTAAGTCCGTAGAGATATGCACCTCTGGACTTGCATTCAACCATGTTGCTCACGGTCTTTTCATAAAGGTCGGACTGTGTAAGTACACCTACAACAAGTATTCCGTCTTCGATAAGACTTATGGTTCCGTGCTTAAGTTCACCTGCCGCATAGGCTTCGGAATGGATATAACTGATCTCCTTGAGCTTCAGGCTTCCTTCAAGCGATACCGCATAATCAATGCCTCTTCCGATAAAGAATATGTCATGCGCATTGGCATATTTTGAAGCGAACCACTGGATCCTCTCTTTATCGAGAAGAATATTTCCTATCTTATCGGGAAGTGTCTTCATTTCACTGATGAGTGAATGATATTTCTCATCATCGATCGTGCCCTTTACTCTGGCAAACTCTATCGCAAGGCTGTACATCGCAATAAGCTGGGCAGAATATGCCTTGGTTGTTGCAACGCTTATCTCGGGTCCCGCCATTGTATAGAACACATTATCCGCTTCTCTTGCGATGGATGATCCGACAACATTTACTATGGCAAGAGTCCTGATACCGTTTGCCTTGGCTTCTCTTAATGCCGCAAGGCTGTCTGCGGTTTCACCGGACTGGCTTATGACAACAACCAGCTGGGACGGATCCATGATCGGATTTCTGTATCTGTATTCGCTTGCAAGCTCAACCCTGACAGGTATCCTTGCAAGATCCTCTATAACATACTGTCCCACCACTCCCGCATGCCATGCGCTTCCGCAGGCAACGATGGTAATCTGTGAGACTGATTTTATATCATCGTCGGACAATCCGACACCCGACAGATCTATATCATCGCCCTTGACAACACTGGCAATGGTATCTTCAACAGCCTTGGGCTGCTCATGTATCTCCTTGATCATAAAATGCTCGAATCCGCCCTTTTCGGCAGCCTCGGCATCCCACTTGATCTCGGTAAGCTCCTTATCCACCTTATCGCCGTCAAGGTTATAGAATTCAACCTTGCCGTCATAAAGTCTTGCCATCTCCATATTTCCGATGTAATAAACCTGTCTCGTATACTTAAGTATCGCAGGCACATCGGAAGCGATATAGCAGTCACCGTCGGTGATACCGATGATCATGGGGCTTTCCTTCCTTGCAACCCATATCTCACCGGGATAGTCGTCGAACATTACCTCAAGAGCGTATGACCCTCTGACTCTTACCATGGTCTTGGCAAGTGCATCTACGGGACCGATCTTGTATTTTTTATAATAATAATCAACAAGCTTGATAAGGACCTCGGTATCTGTCTGTGAATAGAACTGATATCCGTGTCTTTCAAGTTTGAGCTTGAGCTCCTGGTAATTCTCGATGATGCCGTTATGAACGCCTACGACCTCGCTCTCGACAACTCCCGAACCGGAATGTGCGCAGTTTCCGCTGACATGAGGATGAGCATTGACCTGGCTGGGTGCACCGTGTGTAGCCCATCTTGTATGTCCTATTCCGCAGGTTCCCTTAAGGGCTCTTCCGCCATCTATCTTCTCGGACAGTTCCTTAAGCTTACCCTTTTCCTTTACAACCTCAGCATGCGCACTGCCGTCTCTTACGGCAAGTCCCGCAGAATCATATCCTCTGTATTCGAGCTTTGAAAGTCCCTCAAGAAGTATGGGAGCTGCCTGCTTTTTTCCGACGTATCCTACAATTCCGCACATAGATCAATGTCTCTCTTTCATCTGTTTCCAAAATCTTTTATTTGACGCAAGTGCCATTATAACCCATTCGGGTAATCCTGTATATTTTTTTCCGAGTTTATATCCGATAAGCTTAAATGCACACTGGATATAGAAGCCGGGAATAAGCATTACCCGGCCCTTTTTAAGCAGAAGCTTCGTCGATGAAAGGACGAATTTCATCCCTTCAGACTCCGAACTCACATTTCCGAAGACATCCGGATACATCGCCTGGCTTGCGCCAAGGTCAAAATTCCTTCGAAGCTGCTGCATCGGGCTGTAATCATGTGAATGGATCACTACTGCTGTCGCTTCATATCTGACGGCATATCCCTTGTCCAGGAATCTTCTCGCCATGATCATATCTTCGTTAAATACAGTATTCCTTACAAAACCTCCGCATTCATCATAAATGTCTCGCCTGTATGCGCAGCATACATCGGAACAGAAGAATGCCTTGATTCCCATCCTCTTTATATCTTCCGAAGTCTTTGTTTTTGAAAGCTCCGAATAATTATGTAGCCTTGAAAGCTTCTCATAAGGAGATGAATCCTTACCCGGCAGCTGTCGGGCATATACACAGGCGATAACAGCCTGTTCACCCTGACAATCCTCACTTTTGTCCGAATGAAAATCTCCGGGAGAAGTATTGCCACCTGCTTCGGATGATCCATTCATCTGCATGATCATGGGGGCGGTCAGATTCTCGATGAGCATGTCGTTTTTCGGGATAGCATCCTGCGTCATCATAATAAAGATGTCGCTTGCCGTATTTCTCACAGCTCTTCTTCTGGTTCCACCATGGTCAAAGGAATCAGCATCTATCTCAAGTATCCTGATATCACTATGCTCATATCTGATACGATCGATCACCTCATCTGCTTCACCTTCTTCACGTGACCATACAAGACTGATCCTGTCAGGCAGAAGCGTCTGTTTTTTCAATCTGTTTATCAGCTTTATTAACTTTTCATCCGGCTTACATACCGGAATGATAACCTGTATGTTCAATTTGTAATCACCCTTGATCATCATGCAGCCCCTGCCGGATCATCATGCACCCCTGCCATGGCAGGGCGCAGGGCTCCTTTCAGGGATCAATATGCATTTTTATTGATAAATCCGGTAAAGAAGGTCATGATGATTATCTTTATATCAAAGAAAACACTCCAGTTTTCAATATAATAGATGTCATATTCAACTCTCTTCCTTATGGATGTGTCACCTCTGAGGCCGTTAACCTGTGCCCAGCCGGTTAATCCCGGTCTGACCTGGTGCTTGACATTATACCTTGGGATCTCTTCCATGAACTTTTCAACAAACTGGGGCCTTTCGGGACGCGGGCCGATGAGACTCATGTCTCCCTTTAAGATATTGAATAGCTGCGGAAGCTCATCAATACTGGTCTTTCTGATGATCCTCCCAACAGCTGTAACTCTCGGATCATTTTTCCTGGTCCAGCCTTTTTTCTCCCTCTGAGCAGACTGGACTCTCATAGAGCGGAATTTATACATCTGGAAGGTCTTATTGTGAAGGCCGACCCTTTCCTGCTTGAAGATCACAGGCCCCTTGCTTGTCAGCTTTATAAGGATCGCAACCAGGAGCATGACAGGCGAGGTGATAATGATCCCGCACAGTGATGCAAAAATATCAAAGATTCTCTTTACCAGGATATTTCCGCTGTTTGTAAGAGGAACATAGCGGATGTTGATGACCGGCAGTCCGTCAAGATCCTCTGTATAAGGCTTTGTAGGGATTATGCTGTTATAGTCCGGGACGAATTTGGTATGAACTCCGAATTTTTCACAGATGCTCACAACCTCCTCAAGTCTCTCATAATCCTCGAGGGGGAGCGCAATTATGATCTCATCCAGCTTGTGTTCGGGAAGGATATATTCAAGATTTCCCAAAGTGCCCAGAACCTTCACACCGTGATACATGGCTCCGGCGGGCACATGCTCGTCCAGAACGCCTACGATGTTATAGCCCCATTCCGGATTTTCCCTGACTCTGTCCATATATTTTTCAGCGCTCCTGGAGTAGCCTGCTATAAGGACATGCTTAATGTTATAGCCTTTCTTTCTGAAGGAACGAAGGATCTTGCGGAGAATACCTCTGTATAAGGAGCAAAGAAAGATATTAAGGAAAAAGAAGATTGTCAAAACGCTACGTGAATAGTTAACCTCACGCATAACGTTGTACATATAGAGCATCAGAGCAAGAATTCCGATGACATTTGCCTTGATCAGATCAAAGATCTCGGACTGTCTGCGGCCTGTTCTTTTGGAGGTGTAGATATTGCAAAAACTGTAAATAAGAACATAACCCGGGACCACAAAGGGAAGCAGATCGTAATAGTACGACAGTTCAAGGTAATACCCGGCATATGGAGATAGAATGTAAAATTTTATTACATAAGCCAGGATCAGGGATGCACCGGCGATCACAGCATCGATCAGCACCATGATCCTGTTAAAGATCTGTTGGTTGTCGCGTATCATGAGTTGATTTTAAACCTTTTTAGCCGTTACTACAAGTAAAGACGACGGGCTTCAGGTATCCTTTAGCACAGTGAAGATATTACGGAGCATTATAAGCTCAAGATATGCGAGCCTTGGAATTATCCTGACAAAGCCCCTGTATCTGTTCTTCCGCCCCCGGCCAAAGCACTTTTTAAACCCATCCGCGATACCCTTAAGGTAGTCCTTACCCAGTCCCTTTTTGAAGAAAAAGACGGTCTTGGTTAAAAAGCCTGCCAAAAGGAGCGGAAAATTAAATAACAGTTGTAGTGTGGACATATTCTTAAATAGAACATATATGTTATTTGATGCCGAATAAATTACCTTACGGCTGTTATATTTCGAGCCGGTGGTAGCAGAACCGTAATGTATCACGACCGCATTAGGATCATACATGTTATGATATCCGGCAAGCAGGGCTCTCCAGCATATGTCCAGATCCTCAAGATACATAAAATGAAGCGGGTCAAAATAACCTATGCTATCAAAAACTTCACGCCGGTAAATGGCAGCTCCCGCGCAGGATGAGAAGATCCTGCAGCTATGGCGGTAACGGTCGGCCGGTCTGCCATTTCCCCTGGATCTTGACCATCCGAGAGCACAGTAAATATCCCCTGCAGAATCCATAAGCTCTTCCTTGTCCCACATTCTCATGGATGCGGATACAGAAAAACATTTGTTATCTTTGCTGATCGAATTATAAAGTGATTGGACAAAACCGGGCTTTGCCTTGGTATCATTATTGAGAAGTATTACATACGGAGAATCCGATGCTTTGATCCCTGCATTTACGGCTCCACTGAAACCGCTGTTCTTTTCAAGGGCTATAAGTCTTACGTCTTTATACTCAGAAATTATTTCCCTGCTCTTATCTGTAGAAGCATCGTCCACTACAATAATATCATATGTTATTGCGGGATTCTGCACCTGAGGCCGCAGGGTATCAAGGCATCCCCTGAGCCACTTCTCACCGTTATAATTTGGAATAACTATAGTTGCCTTATTCAAAACACGTCTCCCAGTTTTTTACATCATACTTTGGATCATTTTCTGCAGTAACCGGATCAATCAATGAAGCCTCCCAAAATTGTTTTCACCTCTACTGGCTTCTGACCTGCCAGCAGGGATAATATAAAAGTCCGTATCCGGCCTCCCTGATCCTGGCAGAAAGCTCAAGGCTCATCTGTTTAATGTCGCTGTCTGCAGGGAGAGTCTGGGCATCGAATATTTTTTCACCCTCCTGGGCCGGCCTTCCCGTTTCGTGAGGCCTTAAGGAAAGCATGCCCGGTGTTCTGTGTTCACTGTATCTTACACCGGTAATCTTATAAAACTCATCCCATAATCCCGGATTAAGCCGTATGCATCTGATGTCCAGAGCCTCTGCGGACTGCTGGCACATCGCCCTGTGAAAATATCCTGTATATCCTACCGGAAGTCCTCCGTAAATTAGATTTCCGTCCTTATCCATCTTGCCGCCGATCACTCTTCCGCGGTGAGTTCCCGAAACAACTCTTCCGCCAACTGCTCCGATATCTCCCCTGCTCTCAAATATATCTCCCTTATATCTGAATTCGTAATAGCCGACATTTCTGAGATTATATATATCGGCACTTATATTGCACGAAGCGGCATAGTCCTCAAGTGCCTTAACTCCCGCATCATAGGCATAAAGCTTGCCCGCGGTATTTGAGGATGTGGATACGGGACTGATCCTCCAGTGATACAGGATCTGGGGCACATGGCTGAAGCCTGCACCTTCTCTCTGTGCACGCAGCAATAGATCATAGTCCTGGGCACCGTCATATTCCTCCCTGAACCTGAGCTTTTTCATCAGCGAGGCCTTCATCACGGTAAGGTGGCATATATAGTTATTATTCAGCAAAAGCTCGGGATCAAAATCCGGCTTGGAATTTCTCTCCGTATACCGGTCCCCGGAAGCAAGTATCTTATCTTCGTCAGAATAGATGACATCGGGATGCTTTCCTGTTCTCTTCGAATAGCTGATAATATTTTCGGCAATACGAAGAAGCGCGTCAGGTGTAAGAAGGTCATCATGATCAAGAAGTGCAATATAGTCTCCGGATGCTTCGTTCAGAGCAGCATTGGTATTTGCGGAGATACCTTTATTTTCCGGAAGCGGTATATATCTGACTCTTTTGTCCTCATAGCCTGCTGCTATGCCTTTAAGAGTCTCCTTATCCTCGGATGCATCCGCAATGATCAGTTCCAGCTTTTCGTAAGTCTGGGCAAGAACGCTCTCAACCATCGCCCGGAAAAATACCTCATCCGTGTTGTAAGCGGGAACTATCACGGAGATAAGCGGGTGAAGCGAAAGAGACTCGGACAGTCTTCTCATTACGGAAAGCTCGTAATCAGACGGCTCCATGTAGTCGGATCCGCGCGGATTGGTCTTAGACATACTTTCCGAGATCTCAAGAGCTCCGGCCATTATGCCGTTTCTCTTCATATAACCTATGCTTCTTTTTGCAGCTGAAATAATATCCATGTTTTCCGATGCTCTTTCGGACAAATTATATTACTTTTTCGTGTATATATAAGTTTCGGGACGGATCATGTACAGGATCCGTCCCGAAAACACTAATCCGGATTATGCAAATGCCTTGACCGCCTCTGTAAGTGCGGCAGATTTGGCTGCAGCATCCTCGAGGCTTGTTCCCTTTACGCCCATGTAGAACTTGATCTTGGGCTCGGTGCCCGAGGGTCTTACGCAGCACCAGTTGTCATCGGGAAGATCGAAATACAGGACGTTGGATGAGGGAAGTCCGGTTGTGGTCTTTTCACCGGTCTTCATATCAACGATTACATCCTTCTTATAATCTCTGAATTTAAGGACTTCAAGGTCTCCGAATGCCTTGGGAGGATCATTTCTGAGCTTATCCATAAGGGCTGCGATCTGTGTAGCTCCCTCGGCACCCTTCATGGTAAGGGTGAACTGGGTCTCCTTGAAATATCCGTACTTGTCATATACCTCGATCATGAAATCCCAAAGGGTCTTGCCCTGCTTCTTTAACCAGGAAGCAACCTCGCAAAGCATCTCCACCGCAACGATGGCATCCTTGTCACGGGCATGGGTCCCAACGAGACATCCGTAGGATTCCTCGAGGCCGAAGACATAGTTATTATCCTTATTGCCGTTTTGCTCGAAGATCTTGATCTGCTCTCCGATATACTTAAATCCTGTAAGAACCTCTATGAGCTTGACATTATATGCCTTTGTCATAGGGAAGGTCATGTTGGTTGTAACTATGGTGGTTACAAGTGTGGGATTCTCGGGCATAGTTCCCATGGCAGTACGCTCTCTAAGGATATATTCGGCAATGAGCATTCCGGACATATTTCCTGTAAAGGCTACATACTCGCCTGTCTTGCTGTCCTTGGCATATACTCCGAGACGGTCAGCATCGGGATCGGTAGCAAGCACGATATCAGCATCCTTTTCCTTCGCAAGCTTAAGAGCAAGCTCGAAGGCTGCGGGATCCTCGGGATTGGGATATGCGAGCGTGGTGAATTCGGGATCG
>OCVV011351986.1_pt1 | contig 14692 bp, 14 predicted proteins | sample 1539721 | NCBI WGS metagenome assembly OCVV01 (sample SAMN02144230, study PRJEB22623) | gut metagenome | biome: sheep rumen | host: Ovis aries | place: New Zealand
AGACAGAACGGATCAAACCGTGAGACCTTTACTGTTCGTAAGATCTCTAACGGCGTAGGCGTTGAGAAGACCTGGCCCCTTCATTCTCCCAATGTTGAGAAGATAGAGGTTGTAAGAAAGGGTAAGGTAAGACGTGCTAAGCTTAACTATCTCAGAGACAGAGTAGGTAAGGCTGCCAAGGTTAAAGAGATCGTTAAATGATCGATTTATGATGATGAAGGCCGGTGCTGATGCACCGGCTTTTTATTATGCCCCGATCTTAATAAATTAATGTCAAAACATGTGTTTTGTGATAGAATTATTGTGTATGTTTATGCGTAGGAAAACGGTATCGTGAAACAGGACGGTTATTATTTTTACAAGAAAAGAAAAAGATTCTCCGATGAGACATTTCATGAGATAGTCCATTGGTGCATCGGAGTTCTTATAAGTATCATGTTTGCATTTATCCTGACTTACTTTCTCGGGATGAATGTCAGGGTCTCCGGTGATGCGATGGCTCCCGGCCTTACGGATGGTCAGAAGGTCCTTGTTAACAGATTTATCTACAAGCTTTCACAGCCCAAAAGAGGGGATGTAGTGATGTTTATCCCCAATGGCAATGAAAACACCGGGTATTACGTAAGACGAGTGGTCGGAGTTCCCGGAGACAGGCTCAGGGTTGAAAACGGAATTCTGTATGTAAATGACCTTCCCTCCGAGAATGTGAGCGGTAAGATACCCGATCCCGGAATGCTGGTCAATGAACTTACCGTCGAACAGGGGAATTATTTTGTATTATCCGATGATCTTTTGATCACGGATGATTCGAGAAACCCGAATATAGGCCCCGTTGAAAGTAAATTTATTATTGGAAAGGTCTGGTATGCCTTTACGGAAGGTGATTCTGAGAGGCATCTTGTGAAATAATGGCAGGTAATGATTACGGCTGGTATCCCGGCCATATGACTAAATCCATAAGGGCGATCAGAGATGAACTTAAGCTGGTCGATCTGTGCATAGAGGTTCTGGATGCAAGAGTCCCCATGTCCAGCAGAAATCCGGATATAGATGAGCTGGCCAAAGACAAGTTCAGGCTTATTGTCCTCAACAAATCCGATCTTGCTGACGATAAAAATACTGCATTATGGTCCGAGTATTTTTCACAGCTCGGTGTACATACCCTTATACTGAGCGCTAAGGAAAAGAAGGCATCCGATGCTGTTAAAAAGGCTTCAATGCTCGTTTGCAGGGAAAAGATCGAAAGGGATAAAAAACGCGGCATTGTTGGGCGGCCTATACGTGCAATGGTCTGCGGAATCCCCAATGTGGGGAAATCGACACTGATCAATACGATAACGGGAAAAGCTCCCGCCAGGACTGGTAATAAGCCGGGTGTTACGAGGAGCAATCAATGGGTCAAGACAAACGCAGGAATAGATCTTCTCGATACTCCCGGACTGTTATGGCCCAAATATGAAGATAAGTCTGTCGGCTTTAAGCTTGCAGCGATAGGGTCCGTAAACGATCAGGTAATAAACCTTGTGCAGCTGGCCGGAGAAGTTATTGAAATGATGAATGAGCTTTATCCGGGTGTGCTTGCATCGAAATATGATATCCCGGAGGAACAGACCGTATCCGGGATCATAAAGGGAGCGGGAATCAGATGCGGCCTTGTGGTAAAGGGCGGAGATGTTGATACGCAAAGAGCTTCCGAACAGATATTGAACGATCTCAGGAGCGGAAAACTCGGAAAGATCACTTTGGAGGTGCCTGACCTGAAATGAGCAGCAGAGCTAAAAAAAATAAATTCCTTAAAGAGGCCTTCAGTACCGCTTTATACTTTCTGATCGTATTTGGGATAACGGCTTTTGTTCTCAAATACGTAGGACAAAGATCTGTTGTAGACGGAAATTCCATGAACAATACTCTTTTTAACGGTGAAAGCCTGTGGGTAAACAAATACACTTACAGGTTTAATGATCCGGAAAGATTTGACATTGTGGTCTTTCCCTATCAGCATCAGAAGGATACTTTTTTTATCAAAAGGATCATTGGTCTTCCCGGCGAGACTGTGAGGATAGATGAGGAAGGCAATATATACATCAACGGAGAGATACTTGAAGAAAACTACGGCCGTGAGGTTATAAGACCCGAAAACAGAGGCCGTGCCGTTGAGGAAGTCGTTCTCGGCGAGGATGAATATTTTGTCATGGGAGACAATCGCAATGATTCCCTTGATTCAAGATATTCCGCGGTAGGAAATATTAAAAAAGAGGATTTTATCGGAAAGGCAGTCTTCAGGCTGTTTCCCGTATCACATATGGGAGGTATCTATTGATGATAAGCATTTCTAAGATCAGGCAGATACTTTTAGGGACGGCTGACAGAGATCTTCCGGATGTCATAAGCAGGTATTCGGATGATGAAAGAGCCGGGGTAAAGAAGCTTCTTGAAGGAGCTGAAAAGAGATATGAAAAGCTTCAGCAGGAGATACGAAGGATCGAGCTTCTCAAGGAATATGAGAATAAATATCCCGAATACGATCTTATATGCGGAATAGATGAAGTCGGAAGAGGGCCTTTTGCAGGACCGGTTGTTGCCGGTGCTGTCATATTGCCTAAGGATTGCGACATTCTCTATATTAATGATTCCAAGAAATTATCCGAAAAAGTCAGAGAAAGACTTTATGATGAGATCGCAGAAAAAGCAGTGAGCTGTGCCGTCGGGATAGTTGATGCCGCAAGGATAGATGAGATCAACATTCTGCAGGCAACATATGAAGCCATGCGGATCGCAATATCCAAGCTGGATCCTGCTCCGCAGCTTTTGCTTAACGATGCAGTTACTATACCGGGTGTTGATATCAGGCAGATACCTATCATTAAGGGCGATGCAAAGAGTATCTCCATAGGTGCTGCCAGCATTTATGCCAAGGTTACAAGGGACAGACTTATGCTCGAATATGATAAGCAGTATCCGGAATACGGCTTTGCCAAAAATGTAGGCTACGGTACCGCAGAGCATATTGAAGCATTGAAAAAATACGGACCCTGTCCGATACACAGAAGATCCTTTATCCATTCATATGTTTGAAAACTTTTCTGTCGGCAAAATTCATAACAATGCCCAGACTGCTCCTGTCTCCGATAACGTATCGGGAGAGGGTTATTCGCAGCTGGCATCAATGAAGAATGGAGATACCTTTACGGCAAAGGTGGTAAAGACAGACGGTTCCGATGTAACGCTCAGACTTCCGGGAGGCAAGCTTGTCGGCGCAAGGCTCTCATCGGATATGAGCCTTACTGAAGGACAGAATGTAACCTTTCATGTCGGAAAAAATGCTTCAACAATATCCATTTCCCCTTTGCTTACAAATACCGCTACCGATATATCGGTACTTAAGGCTCTGGGGCAGGCATCCATACCCGTAACCGATTCATCGGCTCAGATGGTTACGGAAATGATGAAGGCAGGAATATCGATTGACAGGAGCTCTGTGCTTGATATGTACGGAAATGTCATGTCAAATCCTTCATCCCCTGTTTCCGATATCGTTGATCTTGCAAGACTCGGTATTCCGGTCAATCCTGAAAACCTTGAAAACATAGAAAATTATAAAAATCTGTCATATCAGATCGATCAGGGCATGCAGGATATAGCAGCCAAAACACAGGAGGCACTGCTTGATCTGGTTAAAAGCGGAGATGGCGAAAGCGCTGCAAAGCTGATGAATACGGTTTTGGATACGGTACTTTCACATTTAAGCGAAATTGAGGATCCGGTTTTCAGTGTATCTGACCAAACTGAAACGGCAGCCGGAGATCCTTTGGAAGAAGCGCAGGGAAGTGCCTTAGATACGGGTAATGTTCAGGTAAAGGATGAAGGACTTCTTCAGGCGGGCGAAAAAAATGCCGTATATACGGCGCAGGATTTGGCATCAAATGAACCTGCTCCCGTTTTGGCAGGCGTAAACGATCCCGCTGCAAGAGCTCTGGAACTGTTAAAAGCCCTGCAGAGTGCTTCGGAAAACGATAACCCCTCCGCAGGTGAAGTACCCGGAAAGGCAGAACCCTCCGCAACAGATAAAACTTTACGATCAGACATTTCGCAGAAATTTTTATCAGGCAGTGACAATCTGAGAGATGCTTTTGATAAGACCGTATCCCTTATGAGGGAGATAACATTGGATAAAGAATATAATCCTGCATCGACTGCAGCTCTTTTGAATGATATTTCCATTCTTGGCAGGAAAGTTCTTGAAAGCGGAGATCTTTCGGGAATAAGAAAGCTTCTCGGATCTGAGGATTTCAGAAAGCTGGCGTTTGATACCCTTAAGGATGAATGGAGGATATCGCCGTCAGAGGTTGCCGACAAGGAAAAGGTTGAAGCTCTGTATAAAAGACTTTCCGGTCAGCTGGAGATGATAAAGGGCGGTCTTGAAACCGTTCATGCCGCAAATACTCCCGCATATAATTCGATCAATAATATGAGTTCGAATATTGATTTTTTGCAGCAGATCAATCAGATGTATGCTTATATACAGCTTCCGTTAAAACTGTCCGGCGGCGATTCGGCACATGGAGATCTTTATGTTTTTTCCAACAGGAAAAATATGGCATCGGACGACTCAACTGTAACAGCCTTTCTTCATCTGGATATGGATAATCTCGGACCTGTTGATGTATATGTTTCCATGGATGTAGGATCCGGAGGAAAGGTTTCAACCAGCTTTACGGTTGCCGATGATGAGACGCTTGACCTTCTCAGTGAACATATGGATATGCTTACTGAAAGGCTTAAAGGAAGAGGTTATGATCTTTCCTGTTCGATGAAGCTTAAAGACAGTGAGGATCCGGAGGAAAATGCTCTTGAAGCCGGAGGTGTCAACCTGCTCCTGCTTCATACGGGCGGTACATCGGCCTCATTTTCTTCGGGAATGCGTTCTTTTGATGTGAGGGCCTGATGGCAGAGGAAAAGAAGAAAAAAATCATAACTGCGGTTGCTCTCGAATACGATCCGGAAGATGAAGCCCCCAGGGTCATTGCATCGGGAAAGGGTGCCCTTGCTGAGAAGATCATTGCAAAGGCCAAGGAGAGCGATGTTCCCATACATGAGGATGCAAAGCTGGCCGGAACTCTTGCCAAGCTTGAGATAGGGGATATGATACCTCCCGAATTGTATGAGGTTGTGGCGGAGATACTGATATTTGTTGACTCTATGGACAAGATAAAGAATAAACTCAGATGAATAATCGAAAAACAGGTTTTGATCATGAGTCGGCTGCTGCTAAGTTCCTTCAGGAAAAAGGATATATCATACTTGCCCGAAATGAACATAACAGATTCGGTGAGATCGATATAATCTGTATTTCTCCCGATAAATGCCTTGTATTTACGGAGGTTAAGTTCAGGACCGGTATGGCGGCGGGAGATCCCCTGGAAGCGGTTGATGCCAGAAAGATACATAAGATATGCAAGGCATCGGCTTTTTATATGGGAAAGCATCCCGAACTGGCCGATATGCAGGTTAGATACGATGTTATCGGTATTTATGAACATGATCTGATCAGGCACATTGAAAACGCTTTTGAATATGTGGAGTGAATATGGCTAATATACTTGTGTGTGATGATGATAAGGATATTGTGAATGCGATTGAGATCTATCTTCAGGAGGATTCTCATACCATCTTCAAAGCCTATAACGGAAAAGAGGCTCTTGAGGTGCTGGGACGAGAAGAGATCCAGCTTGTCATTCTTGATATCATGATGCCCGAAATGGATGGTATCGAGACTGCCGAGGAGATCAGAAAAAGCAGTACTGTGCCTATCATATTCCTTTCCGCTAAATCTGAGGAAGAAGATAAGATACTCGGTCTGAATGCCGGCGGAGATGATTATGTTACAAAGCCCTTTTCTCCCGCAGAGCTTACTGCAAGAGTGAGATCCAATCTGAGAAGATATACCATGCTCGGCAGCATCAATGAGGGAAATAATAATACTCATGTTTATAATGCAGGATCTCTTTGCATAAATGATGAGACCAAGTCGGTTACGGTAGACGGTGAAAACGTTAAGCTCACACCTATCGAATACAATATATTGCTTCTTCTTGTTAAGAATAAGGGTACCGTTTTTTCGACGGATAAGATCTATGAATCTATCTGGAATGAGACTCCGATAGCAACGGATAATACGGTTGCCGTGCATATAAGACATATAAGGGAAAAGATCGAGATCAATCCCGGACAGCCTAAGTTTTTGAAGGTTGTATGGGGAGTCGGTTATAAGATAGAAGATCTATGAAAAGATCGCTTTTAAAAAAAATATTCATCCATCTGGGTATGCATTTATGTGCAATGTTCGCAGTGCTCCTTGTTGCGGACATTGTTTTCTGCAGCTATATTTCTGTTGAATTTCTGGACGGAGATGTAAGATACGCCCTCGATCCGTTTCCTACCGAAGACAATGACATAGATGAAGCGATAACGGATATCTTCTCAAGGCAGGCTTCGGATATCATGAGATATGTTGCAGCCTGCAAGATACTCGGGGCATCCAAGGATATAGATGTAGATAAGATAATAGATATTTCCGATTACTATCACGAACGGGAAGATACTGTTCCTGTTCATTTCGTTATGTCGGATCTGATCAATTACGGACGCAGAGGTATAACCTATAATTCAAGAAGTATGAACATTACGGATTTTGTATATTTTTACGGAGATCCGATATATGTTCAGAATTTTGCTCTGGACGAATACGGTAAGCTGTATTTCAAAGGCTTTTACAGCATGAATAAAAGCCGTACATCCGCCAATTATTCTTCGAATGTGGAAGATCTTATTTCAGGCGAAGGAAGTGAAGATGTCAAAAGAGCTATGTCCGAGCTGATGCCCGCGGAGCTCATGCATCTTGTCGTTGAATACTGTATCAGGAAATACCCCGGATATGTTGAGTTTTCTAACTGGAACGAAGACTTCTTCAGTGTATCCTTTAAAGATCCGATCATCGGTAATCCTTCAACACTCAATTATATTTCTCTCAGAGAAAGAGCAGATAACTGGGATGAGTTTTTTATCTCCGTTGATGAACTTTCGGATGTTTCTTCGTTGTTTTCTAATGCATATGATACATATCGTGAAGGACAGAGGATCTATCATACCGGTGACATGAATCTGATCTACCTCATCAGAACCAAGGATAAAAACGGTATGGTCCGTACATATACCAATGATCAGTCCTCGAAGTATATGGATGATTCCGAGCTTACGATAAATTATTCGGACCATGATCTGTATCTGATCTGTTATTATGATGAGCTTCAATATGCAACGCTTTCGGATATAAGCGAAACTGTCATCACGGATGTGATCAGACAGTATCCTGATGTATATCCGGATGACACACATGTATGGATGTATCTGGATGATACATCGTCGAGGGCAGAGGATATATATTACGGACTGACCTATACCTACAATGATGTAAAACAGGTAGCCAGAATGTTTTGCATGATAATTACTCTTTTGGCACTTATATGGCTCGGTCTTTTCGCATATTCGGGATTTTTCAGAGACATTTTTGAAGATGACGGAAGCGGTGAATATATAATCCTTCCTCAGGACAAGATATGGATAGAGGCATTTTTTATATTTGCTTTTATAGTTTTCAGGGCAGCTCTTTATCATCTTGATTATCTCAAGAATCTGGTGAATGAGAATTATTGCCGTATATCTGCCGAAAGCGGCGGTCCCTTCAGGAATGCACCTATATCCTCCTACCTTTCATTTGCTGCGTTTGGGCTTTTGTGCTCAATGTTCCTTACATTTTTTGTTTTCTCGGTGATAAGAAGGATAAGGGCGGGTATTCTTTATGAGTATTCGTTTACTAAGAGGATCAAGGAGATATTCGATCATTTTGCCCTTACTCTTTCCGGAGGCGAAGGAGCTGTGGCGACCGTTCTTATACCGTATATTTTCTTCCTTGTGCTCAATCTGGGCGGAATGTCCCTTGGTATATTCATGATTCCCAAAAACATGGCTTATACCACACTTATATTCCTTCTCATGCTGTTTATGGACATTATCGTCGGTATCAATATGTACCTTACCACCGCAGAGAAAAAGGATCTTCTCGACGGCGTTGAAAGGATCAGGGGAGGGGACATCGATTATAAGATAGATGCCCAGAATCTCCGTGCCGAAAACAGAAACCTCGCTATCAGCATCAATAATATAGGTGAGGGTATCAAATCGGCTGTAAATGATTCGATCATGGAAGAAACCCTGAGAACGGAGCTTATTACCAACGTATCTCATGACCTTAAGACTCCCATTACAACGATCCTGAATTATTCCGATCTTTTGAGAAGAGAAGATCTGACGGAAAAACAGAAGGATGATTATCTCAAGGTCATCGGTGAAAAATCCATAAGGCTTAAAAAGCTGCTTGAGGATCTTCTTGAGGCATCCAAGCTTTCTTCCGGACAAATTGAACTTCATAAGGAGACAACGGACCTTACTGAGCTCCTTACCCAGGCTATAGGAGAGTATTCGGACAGGTTCGAAGCAAAGCATCTTGAGGTTGTATGCTCGGAATTTCCGAGAGTCCTTATATATGCCGATGCGGGGCTTTTGTGGAGGGTTTTCGATAATCTCTTTGGCAACATCTGCAAATATGCGATGAAGGATACCAAGATCAATGTAAACTTCGATGTGTTTGGCGGCCGTGTTTTTATTAAGATAAAGAACGTTTCCGCTGTAAGACCCAGATTCCAGGGAGAAGCTCTTACCGAGAGATTCATCAGAGGAGATGCCTCAAGGCAGGGCGAAGGAACGGGACTCGGACTGTTTATCGCAAAGAGCCTTGTAGAGGCTCATAACGGAACATTTGAAGTCATTGTTGACGGAGATATGTTTACCTCATTCATCGATCTGCCGGAATTCAGCTCCGATAAGACGCTAAGCTAAAGGATTCGTTAGAATGCGTATTTTCAAATATGTGATATAATACTGAATTGTCTCTGAAAAGATGCGTATATTAAATCTATATAAAGGAAAAACAGTTATGCCCAATATTATTGAACTTGAAAATTCCATGCCGGTTGCACCACTCAAGCTTATCGTACATCCTTCCTTTGCCGGAAAGGGAGATAAGATAAATGCTTATCTGTCACTTTTCCGTAAGGATATTCATAATGATCTTGTAAAGAACGATCCCGCATTCCAGGGATATCAGATGGATGATTACAGGCTGAATTTTGAGATTCCCAGATTTGGCAGCGGAGAAGCCAAGGCTGTTCTCAGAGAGTCTACCAGAGGAAAAGATATCTATATCATGGTTGATGTATGTAATCATTCCATTACCTATGATATGAACGGGTATGAGAATCATATGTCTCCGGATGATATCTATCAGGATCTTAAGAGGATAATAGCAGCCATTGACGGCAAGGCAGCCAGGATAAATGTCATCATGCCGTTTTTGTATGAAGGAAGACAGCATCGAAGAACAGGAAGGGATTCTCTCGATGCCGCTCAGATGCTCAGAGAGCTTCATGATATGGGTATGGTCAATTTTATTACCTTTGATGCTCATGATCCCAGAGTATCCAATTCCATCCCCATCAGCGGCTTCGATAACTTCATGCCTCCGTATCAGTTCATAAAGGCTCTTCTTACAAATGAAGAGGATCTTATCGTTGATGAAGATCATATGGTCGTTATTTCCCCTGATGAGGGAGCTCTCGACAGAGCAATCTATTTTGCCAACGTATTAAGCCTTAATACCGGTACGTTCTATAAGAGACGTGACTATTCAAGGATCGTAAACGGCAAAAATCCGATAGTCGCACATGAATTCCTCGGAGACAACATTGACAGCAAGGATGTTGTCATCATAGATGATATGATATCATCCGGCGGAAGCATGCTTGATACGGCAAGACAGCTTAAGGAAATGAATGCCAGGAGAGTATTTATCTGCACAACCTTCGGCCTGTTCACGGACGGACTTAAGCTTTTTGACGATGCTTATGAAAAGGGCTATTTTGACCGTGTGATAACCACTAATCTGACATATCTTCCTCCCGAGATATATGACAAGCCTTATTTCATTGAGGCGGATATGTGTAAGTTCATCGCATCCATAATCGATTTCATGAATCATGATTCTTCGATGTCGAATGTTCTCGATAATACGCAGAAGATGCATGCTGTACTTGAGAATTACAATGCCCGCAGGGGTGTTGAGCTTTAAGGCGGTACCTTTTGGAAAAAAAACATATTATCAAAAGTGTGAATAAAGGTTCTATTGCAGATTCGCTGGGCATTTTGCCCGGCGATATTGTAATTAAGATAGATGATACGGAAATTGATGACATATTCGATTATCAGTTTCTCACGCTTACGGATTATCTTGTCCTGACTATTCTTCGCGGAGATGAAGAATGGGAATATGAGATAGAAAAGGGCGAGAACGAGGATATCGGACTTGTCTTTGAAAACGGGCTTATGGACAATTACAGAAGATGCAGCAATAACTGTATTTTCTGCTTCATAGACCAAATGCCTCCCGGAATGAGGGATACACTGTATTTTAAGGATGACGATTCCAGGCTTTCATTCCTCCAGGGTAATTACATAACTCTTACGAATCTTTCCGAAAAGGACCTTGGAAGGATAGTCAGATATAATCTTTCTCCGGTCAATGTTTCCATACATACCATGAATCCGGAGCTCAGATGCAAGATGCTCGGTAACAGATTTGCCGGTTCATCCCTCAAAAAGCTGGATGTGCTTGCGGATGCCGGGATTGAGATGAACGGTCAGATCGTTTTATGTAAAGGTATAAATGACGGCCGGGAACTGGAATTTACCATATCAGAGCTAATGAAATACATTCCTTCCTTCAGGAGCTTATCTGTTGTTCCTGTAGGACTTTCAAAATACCGTGACGGGCTTTTTCATCTTGAGCCTTTTGAAAAGGAAGACTGCGCAGAGGTCATTGATATCATTGAAAGATATCAGAAAACATGCATGGAACGCTATGGGATACATTTTGTTCATGCAAGTGATGAGTTTTATCTTACTGCGGAACGTGATATGCCTGAGGCCGAAAGATATGACGGATATCTCCAGCTTGATAACGGCGTCGGCATGATAAGATCCTTTATTGATGAAAGGGACGAACAGATATCAAAAAGAGGATCCGAAGGAGTCTTTGATAAGGATTTTGGCGGTTTACATAAATCTCTCGTTACCGGTATGCTTGCCTATCCGATGATCAAAAGATCGGCCGAACTTATAACATCCCGCACAAAAGGGCTGAGGATCGATGTATTTCCCATCAGAAACGACTTTTTCGGGGAAAGGATCACTGTTTCCGGCCTTCTTACGGGGCAGGATATCATAGCCCAGCTTAAGGGTAAGGATCTCGGATCAGAGATACATCTGCCCGAGAGTGTCGTAAGGGCAGGAACCGACGTTTTCCTTGATGATATCACGGTTTCACAGGTTGCCGATGCTTTACAAGTACGCGTGGTTACGATAAAATCTAATGGTTATGACTTTGTTGATTCATGCCTTGGAATAGGCTGATCACAGGATTTTTTTGAAACGGAAAAGACATATATGAGTACCAGACCCATAGTTGCAGTTGTAGGACGTCCCAATGTAGGAAAATCCACTCTCTTTAATGCTCTTGCGGGTGAGAGGATCTCCATAGTCCAGGATACTCCGGGAGTTACCAGAGACAGGATCTATGCGGACGTATCATGGCTTAATTACAATTTTACACTTATAGATACAGGCGGTATCGAACCCGAATCCAAGGATCTTCTCCTCAGTTCCATGAGAGATCAGGCACAGATAGCTATCGATACAGCTGATGTTATTATGTTTGTCTGCGACGTCAAGACGGGTTTGCAGGATGCGGATGCCGGAGTTGCTTCAATGCTCCGTAAATCACACAAGCCTGTTGTTCTTGTTGTCAATAAGGTTGATTCCTTTGAAAAGCAGCAGAGTGATGTGTATGAGTTTTATAACCTTGGGATCGGAGAGCCTTTCCCTGTATCCGCTACGGGGATGCTTGGATTCGGTGATCTGCTGGACAAGGTCGTAAGTTATTTTCCTGAACCCTGCGAGGATAAAGAGGAAGAGGATATTCCGAAGGTTGCGGTAATAGGAAAGCCCAATACCGGAAAATCCTCACTGATCAATAAGCTTCTTGGGGAAAACAGACTTATAGTGTCCGATATTGCCGGAACCACAAGAGATGCTGTTGATACCAGGGTTAAGTTCGGTGACAGGGAATACATTTTCATCGATACTGCAGGTCTCAGGCGTAAAAATAAGATCAAGGATGATCTTGAGCATTATATGATAGTAAGAACGGTCAGCGCCGTGGAAAGAGCCGATATCGCCGTACTTGTCATTGATGCGAAGGAGGGCGTTACCGAACAGGATGCCAAGATAGCCGGAATAGCTCATGACAGAGGCAAGGCTGTCATTATCGCTGTAAATAAATGGGATGCGGTTGAAAAGGATGATAAAACGGTCAATAAATACACCGATGATATCAGACAGATCCTTTCCTTCATGCCATATGCGGAGATCGTATTTATATCCGCACTTACCGGTCAGAGACTGAACAAGCTGTATGATACCATAGATATCGTCAGAGAAAGTCAGGATAAGAGAGTTGGCACCGGTGCCCTTAATGAGATACTTGCAGAGGCGGTTGCAATGCAGCAGCCTCCTAACGATAAGGGCAGGTTCCTTAAGATCTATTACATGACACAGGTTGCTAACAGACCGCCTACCTTTGTCTTATTTGTTAATGATAAGGAGCTGGCTCATTTTTCATATGTCAGATATATAGAAAATCAGGTCAGATCTACTTTTGCATTTAAAGGTACACCTCTTAAATTCATCGTAAGGGAAAGAAAAGGGGAATAAAATGGCTCGTTTATGGTGTTTTCTTATAGGTTATGCCTTCGGACTCATTCAGACGGCATTCATAGTCGGAAAGTGCAAGGGAATTGATATAAGGAATTACGGAAGCGGAAATTCCGGAACCACGAATGCTCTCAGAGTTCTCGGAACAAAGGCCGGACTTATCGTTTTTGCAGGCGATATGCTCAAGGCTATCCTGACTACGGTGATCATCAGATTTACTTTCGGAAGTATGTATCCTGAAATGAAATATCTTCTGATAATCTATGGCGGTGCGGGATGTGTTCTTGCTCATGATTTCCCTTTTTATATGAATTTCAAGGGAGGAAAGGGGATCGCTGCAACCGGCGGAACCATTCTCGGATTCCATGGTTCATTTTTCTTTACCGGACTTTGCTTTTTCTTTATACCCTTCCTTATCACCCATTATGTAAGTCTCGGTTCCCTTATTCTTTATGCCGGATTTATCATTCAGCTCATCATTTCGGGACAGTTTAATCTTTTCGGAATGTTTGACGGTGTTTCACAGGCCGCACTTAATGAAATGTATATTGTGGCACTGCTTTTGATGATCCTTGCATATTGGCAGCACAGGTCCAATATACTCAGGCTTATAAAGGGCGAAGAGAGAAAAACTTATCTTGGTAAGAAGAATGACGCCAATCTTCCCGATACGGCAAAGAAAAAAAATAACTGATTATGAAAGGGGATTATCATGGCTAAGATCACTGTACTCGGCGGAGGAACATGGGGAATAGGTATTACCATACTTCTTGCCACAGCCGGACATGATGTTATGGTATGGTCCGCCGTTCCTTCTGAGATTGAAATGCTCAGCTCCACTCATGAACATAAAATGCTTCCCGGAGCCAGGATTCCTGAAAGTGTCAGATACACTCTGGATGATAAAGAGGCAGTAACAGACAGGGATCTTCTTGTTATGGCTGTTGCAAGTTCTTTTACCAGATCCACCGCAAAAAGGCTTGCACCGTTAATCAGGGAAGGACAGATAATCGTTGATGTTGCCAAGGGAATCGAAGAGGGTACTCTTAAAACTCTTTCAGAACAGATTGCTGATGAGATCCCGTCCGCAGATGTATGTGTTCTTTCCGGCCCCACACACGCGGAGGAAGTAAGCAGACTTATGCCTACAACGATCGTTGTAGCGGCTCATAAAAGAGAAACAGCGCTTTTTGTCCAGGATATTTTTATGACCGAAACATTCAGGGTATATACAAGTCCCGATGTAAAAGGCGTAGAGCTCGGCGGATCTTTAAAGAATGTAGTTGCACTTGCGGCAGGAATAGCTGACGGACTCGGATACGGGGATAATGCCAAGGCTGCCCTCATCACCAGAGGAATAGCCGAGATCTCCAGACTCGGAGTCAAAATGGGATGTATGCCCGAAACCTTCAGCGGACTTACCGGGATCGGAGATCTTATAGTTACCTGTGCCAGCATGCATTCAAGAAACAGAAGATGCGGAATACTCCTTGGACAGGGTAAAAGCCTCGAAGAAGCTCAAAAGGAAGTCGGAATGGTTGTCGAGGGCATTTACAGCGCAAAGGCTGCAATGGCTCTGGGGATCAAATATGGTGTTGATCTTCCGATAATCGAGCAGGTCAATCTTGTACTGTTTGAAGGTAAAGATGCTGCAGTTGCCGTTAAGGAACTGATGATAAGAGAAAAAAAGGATGAAGTTTCCGATACTCAGTGGTGATCCAGCTTTTCAAATTACCATATTGTCGATGGT
>OCVV012840356.1_pt1 | contig 14691 bp, 18 predicted proteins | sample 1539721 | NCBI WGS metagenome assembly OCVV01 (sample SAMN02144230, study PRJEB22623) | gut metagenome | biome: sheep rumen | host: Ovis aries | place: New Zealand
GTGGGTTTTAGAATATTACAAAAGTGTTACAAAAATTCCCCAAAGTGGTGTAATATATTAAACAATATGTAACAATTTATTAAGAACTTTATGAGATAATAAACATGGTATCCAATATATCCTGGGCCATCGGGAACGGGCAGAAAGGGTTAATTATGTTTCGGATTGTTCCGGATTTGCTGCACAGAAACAGGGCATATGTTATAGACGATCAATTAAACAAGGTATATCATGATACTACTTACAAATGCTATAAGTTTGTCGAATACATGGAGGAAACCGACGATGAAAAAACACATAGAACTTTGGCGATGGTACGTAACAAAGGACAGAAAAGAGTTTCTAAGGGTGGCCGATGATTATAAGAATCCAGAAACCAAACAAAGGTTTTACATGATCCAGGAATACCGATCAGGCCAGATCCGGGAGCATGGCCTGACGCATGCTCAGGCTTACAAGCTAATGATTGATGAATGTATTATTCCAGGCATTGAGTAAGTGGAGGTGTAAATCATGGCCCGAAACGATATAGATTATAAAGAATATTCCCGTTTGCGTGACATAGCCCATAAACGTATAGGACGATTAGAGAAAGCCGGTTACAATGTCAATATCAGTCTCCCAACGGTAAAGCAAGTTCGTGCCAGTCAAAACCCTTATTGGTTTATGGCCGAACTTGTAAAATTTGTGAATGCTCCTACCACATTAGGAGCCGTACGTAAATCCGGAGCCAGGGCCTTGCCAGTGACGGCCCAACCTAAATTCCCAAAGGTAGGTCCGGCTCCGGTGACAACTTCCGAGATGCGGAAACAGAGACGGAGGGAGCGCGACCGGCTGGCCCGGCAGAGAAGAGCAATCAAAGATGTTGCCCCAGCCGGAAAACAGGGTAAATACCTGGGCTATTTAAAAGCAGCAAGATCAGTGGCCTTGCAATGGCAGCAGATCGGGGAGCGAACAGGGGATATTAATTTCCTGCAGAATGCAAAATGGTTAATGGGGATGACCCCGACCCAGGCAAAAGCGTTTGCCGAATATGCGGAATATAGATTTAGCCAGGGGGATTTTACTGCTCGATATGCAATGGCTAAATTTGTGGAAGATTTTGTAGAAGCAGCGCAATCCGGGAAAAAGGTTACTAATCTGCAAAAGGATTTTGATGCATTTTTAGCCGATCAGGCCCAGCTAAAGGCGAACGCTGCCGAAACCGAAAAATTGGGCATGTCTGCCGGTGATATGATGGCTATTTGGAACAAGTTTGTAAAGGGCTGATGGTTAATGGCTGTTCGGGTGCAATATCAGGATGTCGATTGGTATGATTTTTTCATAAAGCGCGGTTTGGTTCCCCGGGCAAAACGGCAACGCAAAAATAAAGGGAATGAAGTTGTAAATGTTATAGCAGCTTTTGACATAGAATCTTCTACCGTTTATACATCTGATGATAATACAGATGCCCATAGTTTTATGTATGTCTGGATGTTTGCCTTAGAAGATTATTTAGTCAAGGGCCGGACCTGGGATGAATGGTTCGATTTTTTGATGGTGCTGATGGCTGCATTGGAGCGCTGCCGGGAGGAATGGAAACTGGCGAAAAAGCCAAGCCTGATAACCTGGATTCATAATGCAGCGTATGAATTTAGTTTTATATCCGGTTTATATCCATTTAAAAATGAAGAAATATTCTTCCGGGATGTTCGCAAGCCTATATATTTTCGGATGTTTGATTGTTTTGAGTTCCGATGCAGCTATATCCAATCTAATATGTCTTTAGCTGCATTGACAAGACAAACAGGCGTAAAGGTCAAATTATCCGGCCAAAAGTACGATTATAACAGAGTTCGCTTTCCGTGGACACAGTTGACCGAGTTTGAAGAAGAATATACCGATACAGATGTTATTAGCCTTGTGGATGCAATGCGAATCAGGATAGCAAAGGGTGGGGACAGCTTGTTAACTGTTCCCCTTACATCTACGGGATACGTTCGCCGGGAATGCAAGGAAGCGCTGAAGGACAGCTATTTAGATATTCTGGACATTAAACCATGGCGCGTTAAACCTGATAAAAAGCCCGGTGAGCATGACGGATATGATGTTTATAGGCTGCTGCGGGATGCCTTCCGGGGTGGAAATACACACGCCAATCGGTTTTATGTCGGCCAGGTTTGTAATGATGTTTACAGTTACGATATTGCAAGCAGCTACCCAACGCAACAGCTAACACAAAAATTCCCAATGAAACCATTTAAATTTTTAACAGACCCAACGGTTGAAAAATGTTTTATGTATATTGGTTTGGGATATGCTGTTGTTGGCCGGTTCCGGTTTACAAATATCCGATTAAAAAACAAGCGGGAGCCGATGCCATATATCAGTCTATCGAGATGCCAGGCCCAGGGGTTTAGCCTGGACAATGGCAGGATTTTAAAGGCTGACTATTTGGAAATCGCGTTAACCGAAATAGATTTAGAGATTATATTAAAACAATATGTTTTTGACGGAAAGATGCAGATTACAGAGTGCATGATAGCTCAAAAGGATTATTTACCGGCATCATATAGGCATGTGATCCAGGATTATTATGATAAAAAAACTATTCTCAAAGGTGCAGAAACTGATGATGAAAAATATCAATATGCGCGTTCAAAAGAGTTATTAAATGCTGTCTATGGAATGTCTGCCACTTCTGCCAGCGGTGAAATTGTTTATACAGATGGTGAATATTTTGTAAAAACGCTTCCGGATATGGCAATGGATGAAATACAGAAGCGGTTAAAATCATTAGCCTTTTGCTATCAGTGGGGAGTTTATACAACCGCATTAGCCAGGAAACAATTACAAGATGCTATTGATTTATGCGGAGATAAAATTATCTATTGCGATACAGACAGCGTCAAAACCCTGGGAGACGCTCCTATCCATAAATTGAATGAAGCATTGCAGCAAAGGGCCGAAAATATGGGAGCATATGCCTATGACCGGAAGGGCCGGAACCATCCTATCGGCGTTTTTGAGTTTGACGGTCATTATAAGCAGTTTATCACCCAGGGCGCTAAAAGATACGCATACATTGACGATGATAATAAAATGCATGTTACGGTTTCTGGAGTTACGAAAAAAGTTAACGAGGAAACCGGGGTTCCTTTTGCGGTGGAGGAACTGAAAACGTTAACGAGATTTAAACCAGGCATGATCTGGAGGAAAGCCGGGGGAACTGCTGCCGTTTATAACGATCATGATGATTTTGATTATGAGGATCCGGAAACCGGTAAAAAAGTTCATATTGGGAAAAATGTTGCTATTATTCCATCAACATATGAAATGACATATTCCCGCGATTATGCCCAATTGTTGTATGATATAAAAGGCTATAAGCAATTTAAAGACGAAAGGATGTAAAGGAATGGCAAAAATTTATACTTCTGATGGGTGGGTGAACTGGGATTATATCATGTCCCAGCCGGAAAGTATTATATCTGTTGTAGGTGCCCGGGGAACTGGTAAAACATATGGGCTTTTCAAATGGTTAGTTGAGCATAAACAAAAATTTATCTATGTCCGTAGGCTAAAATCCCAATTGGAGGAATGCAGGAAAGACACCGGGAACCCATTCAAAAAGCTGAATACGGATATGGGGATAAATATTGTTCCCTTTCCTGCAGGTGGAACTGTCACGTTTAAATATAATGATAAAGACGGTGATACAGCTGCTGCCGGGGTGGCGCTGTCGGTAGTGGCCAATATCCGGGGTGTCGATTTTTCCGATTATGATTTTATTGTATTTGATGAATTTATAGCGAGTGACGGAGAAAGGCCTATAAAGAATGAATTTCAAGCGTTTTTGAACTTTTACGAAACCGTCAACCGAAACCGGGAGCTTTCCGGGGCCAGCGCGGTGAAATGTATCATGTTAGGAAACGCGAATAAAATCAGCAATCCATATTTTGCAGGCTGGAAATGTATGAAACGTGTTATTAAAATGTTGCGTGGCCGTCAAATGGTTTGGAGATCTGAGGACAGAACCCGGATGATTATTTTGTTGATAGATTCACCGATAAGCGAACGAAAACGGGACACAGTGCTATATCAGAATGCAAACGATATGTTTACCGAAATGGCGCTTGACAATGCTTTTCGGACAGATGAAACGGAGATCCGATCGGAACCGCTGCGGGAATTTGTTCATGTTGTGTCTGTCGGTGAAATCGGGATATATAAGCATAAATCAGAAAGGCGCTATTATGTTTCCGAAACCGTATGTAATAAGCCTTTTTATGATAATTACGGCATTCAGTTAAAAATGTTCCAGACAGATTTTTACATGCTGCGGATATATTACATGGTGAACAAAATTATAACGTTTGAATCGTTTGAATGTGAACTATTATTCCGTGAACTATTTAATTTATAAAAACGTATTGCAATCATTCCGAAACTGATATAAAATAATTTTGTAATCAAGTTGCCGGTAAACTACAAACCGGGATCAAGGGAGGTTATTATGGCAGAACTGACGGCGGTACAACTTTTTAAAGCGATGAATGACAAGCATATCAACTTGAAGGATTGCGAAGGAATGATCATTCATCCGGTGGCAGCGCACACACATCAGTATACCAGCGGTGACGGGAAAGAACACAGTGTCCTTGTGATCCTCAATGGTAAAGACAACACCATGTATAAGACCGAGGTAAAAGCATTTATTGAAAAGTATCTTACATATGAAGAGTCTTTCGGATCCCTTCCCGACGATCAGAAGCCGGAAATAAAAATCATTATCAATACCAGCAAAGCGGGCAACCGCTACGTTAATTTTGAGTTGATGGAAAAGTAATTACCGGTTATAATTTAAAGGGATGGTTGACCGTTTCCCCAACGCAAGGGCCGGAAGCCCGGGGACGTGCTGGCGAGCATATGAAAATGGTTAACCATCCCTATTATTTTATTGGCCACTTTAAGGCGGTGAAATGGGAATGAATGCAACCTCAATGTTTGAATGCAGAACAGCGGAACAAACAGAAGTTAACGGTAAAATATACTGCAAAGGGCATGAGACAAAATATGGCGGCAAAGAAATCGGTGAACCTTTGGACAAATGCCAGCATTGTTGGCAATGGATTGGTAATCGCAAAGCGCTTAAGCCGGGAAAATACGGCGGGCTTACGGTAAAAGAATGGTAAGGCGGTGAAGTGAATGGACAGGGAGAAGGTTATAACGGATAACGCTATTCGTGGATTGCAGAGTGCTATAGAAATCAGCGATGCGTTGGTTCACTTGAGGAAAGAACACGCAAAAGCAATTCTTGCCCTGCTGAAAGCGCAGGAAGCAGATAGAGAAAATAGAGAAAATGAACAAAGACACTTAAAGGAGGGTTTACAATGCAGGATGTAATCACGATTATTCAAACGGTAGGGTTTCCGATTGCGTGCGCTGTCGCAATGTTTTTGATGTTGCAAAACGAGCAGAAATCACACAAGGAGGAATCTTCGAAACTGACCGAAACAATAACAGATTTGAAAATTACATTTAATGATGCTATTCATGATCAGGAAAGCAAAGTTACAGAAGCAATCAACAATAACACGCTTGTTATTCAAAAGTTGCTTGACAAACTGGAGGAAAAGTAATGTTAAAATTACCGGGATGGACGATTGCCGAACAAGCCAAAACAGGGGGATATGTGGGGACCCCATATTCGGAACTTGACTGCCAGGGGTTTGTTGAGGAAGTTTTAAAAGATGCTGGCATTCGGAAGATGGACGGAAGCGTTTATAACTGGCGTGGTTCTAATAGTATGTGGAGAAACTATATAGAATGGCGCGGAACAATTGACGAATGTATAAATAAATTCGGGAAAATTCCCCTGGGGGCGTTCCTCTTCCGTGTTGTATATGACGGAGGGGAAAAGGAAAAGGGCTATGATGATAAACTGGGCAATGCTTCCCATGTTGGCCTTTATGTTGGCGGGGATGATGACTATCCGGCCATGGACAGCCAGCGCGACAAGGGTCGGTATAGGCTGAATGCTGGCGTTTCCTATTGTCAAATGGAGGTTTTTAACCATGTAGGCCTGATGTCTATGATTGATTATGCCCAGGGTGAACCGGCGAAACCGGACAAGGAAGCAGCGCTGGCTGCTCTTGATCTGTTGCGCGAATTTATTAATGGATGTTGATTTTTTGTAACATTTTATTATAATTTAATCAAAGGGAGGTTTAAGCTATGACATATGAGGAAATTAAAGGGTTGCATGAAATGGGGTTTTCGAATGAGGAAATAATTAAATTATCCACAGTTTCCACAGGTTTTCCACAGGAGCAGCCACAGAAGGAACCACAGAAGGCCACACAGCCGGAACCACAACCGGCCCCACAACCGGAACCGCAGCCAGAACCGCAGCCGGAACCAGCACCGAATCCGACCGATAAACCGAAGCCCGGCCCGGATGATGTGCAGCAGTTACGGGAAGAGGTAAAACAGCTACGGGAGCAGCTGCAGCAGAGCAACCGTCAAAACATGTTTGTCAATTCAGTTCCCGATGATTTGCAGACTAAAACGGACGAGATTATGGCCGAACTAATCCGGCCAGCAATAAAGGAGGATAAAAAGTAATGAGTGTAAACACGCTTAATTTTGAACAGGTTAGCACCGTCCTTGTATCCCTGGTAAAACAGGCCACCGGCCAGACGGTATTGACCCCCACCGACACGGGCAGTTTTGTATCTGTCGGGCAGATCCTGCTGAGGGCCGATCGGGATGCAGTAATGAACGCAATATCCAATGTGCTGGCCCGTACGATTTTTGCCATCCGGCCTTACAATGCCAAAATGACCGGCCTGATGATGGACACATTCCGCTGGGGTGGCATGATGCGGAAGCTTTCCATTGCCGAAAGTGACTGGCAGGATGATCCTGCGTATAATTATCCGGCGCTTTTTGATGCAAACCAGACACCGCCCACTGGAGACGGTGGAGCCATTGACCCCTGGACGATCAAAAAGCCGAACATTCTGCAAACCAATTTTTATGGTGCATCCGTCTATTTTGACGAAATGACGATTTTCGAGGATCAGTTGGAAACGGCCTTTTCTGGTCCGGAGCAGCTGGGATCCTTCCTGTCCCTTCTGATGACCAATCTTTCTAACCGCCTGGAGCATAGTAATGAAAATATCCGGCGCGGGCTTGTGGCTAATGCAATCGGGGCCATCATTGACGAGGGCCAGGCAGACCGTGTAGTGCATCTGCTGACCGAATACAATACGCAAGCTGGTTTTACTACACCACTGACGGCCACCACCGTATACCAACCGGATAATTTCCCGGCCTTTATGAAATGGGTTTATTCCCGTGTTGCCCAGATTTCTGACATGATGACTGAGCGCAGCCTTAAATATCAGACGGTGATTACCGGAAAGCCCGTTCTTAGGCATACTCCGGTCCAGGATCAGCGGATTTATATGTATAGTCCGATTCGTCATGATATTGACGCGCGCGTCCTGGCTGACACGTTCCATGATTCCTATCTTAGGTATGCGGATGTGGAATCCGTCAATTTCTGGCAGAGCATCAACAGCCCGGATACCGTTAACATTACTCCTTCTTATACTTCCACAGCCGGGGCGCTGGTTACTCCGCAGAGTGCTGTATCCCAGGCGAATGTGTTCGGCCTGATTTTTGACAGGGATATGATGGGCATGACTCTCCTCGATCGGCGTGTTTTGTCTACTCCTCTTAATACTAAAGGCCTGTACAGAAATCTTCATGTACATTGCAAGCAGCGCGTTGTATTCGACAATACCGAAAAAGGCGTTGTACTGCTGCTGAATTAATGCCCGCGCGGGATGCGCCCACCGCGCGGGAGCCATCCCTTGACCGGGGACGGGGTTTAGCCTGACCCCGTCCCTTTTAATATATTGAGGTGATAACATGAATGTTTATCTTTTTGGTTTCAATAAGAAAGAAAATTCGACAAAAACCCCGACAATTACAGACGGGGTGTTGTTTGATATGGAACTAAAACAGGAAACATCCGTATTAAATCCGGTTTTGATTGTCAATAAAATTGTTAGTGGGCAACCGCAGCAGCCTACAATTTATAACTATGTGTATATTCCAATTTTCATGAGATATTATTATATCCGTGATTGGCAATATATTAACGGAGCCTGGATGTGTTCCTGTAGTGTAGATGTCCTGGCAAGTTATAAGTTACAAATCGGAACCACAAGCGCTTATATAGAACGTTCGGCATCTGAATTTGATGGAAACATTATAGATAATTTGTATCCTGCAAAAACAGATGTTGAAATCGTGAGCGCTACCGTTGCTAATTCATGGTCGGGGGTCGCACCGTCCGGCGGAAGTTATATTTTAGGGATTATTAATTATCAGCCCGCAAACCATATCGGGGCCGTTTGTTATTATGCAATGGATACATCCGGCCTAAACAGTTTACTATCCTATCTGTTCGGGAATAATATTTATAATTCCGGGAACGTTACGGAAATAGGCATCGGCCTTTTTAAATCATTGTTCAATCCTTTCCAATATATAGTTTCTTGTATCTGGATGCCCGGGAGTCCGTCAATTTACGGGAGCAGCAGCACAACTATTAAAGTTGGTTATTGGGATACCGGCGTTGCTGCAGTTAGCGTTAACGCTATAACAGATGTTCGTTTTGTTACCGGCCTTATTCCTAACCATCCACAAATTAGCCGGGGCGAATATCTGAATTATGCCCCATATACACGGATTACTTTGTTTTGTCCTCCGTTCGGATCTATACCGATTGATACGGCATATACCAGGGTGGGAAGATATTTGTATGCAAAAACATCCATTGATGTTGCAACCGGTGAAGCTATGATAAATGTTTCATTCCGTCCGAATACTTCCGCACCATACCAGGCGAAAAGCTGCATACAGAAAACCGGTATGATGGGTGTTCCAATCCAGCTGGCCCAGGTGCTGTCCGATTATTCCGGCGCTATGTCTACCCTGGCCGGGGGATTTAGCGGGGGCGTTGTCGGTTCTATTATGGGCGCAATCGGGGCCACAGTGCAAAGCGCTATCGCAACCCAGGCCCCACAGGTGACCACATCCGGAAGTAACGGATCTTTTAATACATTTACAATTGCACCGGAATTAGTTGTGGAACATTATAATATAGCTGCGGAAGATTTAGCCGACCTGGGACGGCCACTAATGGCCAGGCGAACTATTAACACATTAAGCGGATATATTAAATGTGTTGAAAGCCATTTTGAAGGGACTTGTTATGAGGATGAAAGAACTATGATCAATAATTATATGGTGAACGGTTTCTATTACGAATGATAGTGAGGTGTTATAATGGCAGTTTCCCCGCCTGTATTATATAATGATTGGTGGGTTTACATGCGGGAGATGGGAAGTTCCTATTTAAACCCCACCGATGAGCAAATATATAATGCTTATAAAATGCGTACTGCATTACAGGCCCTAGGTTATTGCGAAAAGGCATTATGTGGAGTGATTGGAGCAGCACAGCAGGAATCCGGAATAACTACGGGAGCTATTCAAAAATGGTCGGCGCTTCCAAACCAGGGAGAAAGCATAGAAGATGTGCCGAATAGTTATATGCTGCAATATTATACACAACCACAGGGCCAAAGGGGCTGGGCGTTGGGGCTTGTGCAATGGGATGGCCTGGGACAATACGGAAACCATAAATTAGTTGGGTGGTGTGACCGGCGGGGGCTGGAATGGTATAATGGAGATGCACAGATGGCGCGGTTAGGCTGGGAATATGATAATGATTCTACATATCATACATGGGCTAATAATTATGGTTCCGCGCTGACCTGGACAGTTTTTAAGAATATCGAGAATAGCCAGTTTTCTAATTATGATGCTGGAGAATGTGCAGCTGTTTGGGATGCGTGTTATGAACGTTCATCCGGGGAGGGCCGGGAGTACAAACGGGGGAATGCTCAATTCTGGTATCAATATTTTAGGGATCATCCTAACCCCCCTTTTAAGTTCCCAACATGGTTATTATTTCAATATAAAGGAAGGAAGGTTTTAAAAAATGGCAGACGGATATTTTAACATCCCAGCCGGTTACGGGGAAATTGATATTTATAACTCTTCCATTTCCCCTTCCACCGTACATGTTAAAAATACAGCGTTGCAAAGGTATTTTAGGAAATATCTGCTTCAAAAGGCAATTTCTGTTTTTAAATGGAAGCTGCCGGACGAATGGGACGCAGATTACTTCAAATATACTCTTTATGGAATCGGATATATCGCAGTTTTGAACACACGAACATTCGGCGTTATTTGCCAGGGTGGCGCGTTGGGTGGATATAATCTTTACTACCGGCCATCATATATTATGATCACTAACCCACTAATTAAGGGGACTATCACCGCAAACATTAATACAGATTGCGCCTTGATTAAGCTGCAGCCTGACTACTCTTCTATAATGGATATAGTCGGCTATTATGCGGACCAGATGGCGCTTGCGTCTGAAGCGCTGGGAATGAATCTGGTAAACGTTAAAACCGGCACTATATTCGGCGCGAACGATAAAGCCCAGGCCGAATCTTTTAAAAAGATGTTTGATAAAATCAATTCCGGGGATCCTGCCGTTGTGATCGGTAAAAACATGCTGGACGATAAGGGCCAGCCTTCCTGGTATCCGTTTGTTTCCAACTTAAAAGAACAGTATATTTCCGATCAGCTGCTTTCCGATATGCGAAAAATAGAAGCCATGTTCGACACAGAAATCGGGATCCCGAACGCAAACACGGACAAGGCAGAGAGACTGATAACGGACGAGGTAAACGCCAATAATACCGAAACCGCTACACGCTGCGAATTATGGCTGGAATCCATCCGGAAGGGAATTAAAAAAGCTAATGATATGTTCGGGCTGTCCCTTTCTGTTGACTGGCGCGTGGATCCCAATGCAGCACCAGCAGAAACCAATAAACCGGAAGGAGATGGTGATAAATGAGTCGGCAAGCGTGGCTGTCTGTCCTGGGCCTTTACCAGTGGGATGAAACTATTTTTGATAACATGCAGCTTCCGGAAGGGTTTACAGCAGATGACAAAACAGTATTGATAAATAACCTTCTGATGGAATGCGCGGAACTGGAATGTTTGTTTACTGACCCCGATTTTATGAAAAATGCCATTGCAGCCTGGAGCGCGAAAGAGGTTTATTCCTGGGGCCGTATGTATGAAGCATTTCGGGCCGAATATGACCCAATCGAAAACTATAACCGTTATGAAGAAACAGACGATCAAAACCGGGGAGCAATGACACATTCCGGAAGTGATTCTGTCACTGGTTCCGGGAGCGACACTGTCACCAACAAAATTACATCGTTTGATAATAATAATTTTTCCAACCATGATCAAGCCACAGCTGAGAAAGGATCTACCGACACAACCACGTATGGACACGTTGTAACGGACAGCACCGGCCACAAGCTGGAAAGCCATATACACGGCAATATCGGCGTTACTACATCACAACAGATGCTGGAATCGGAACTGGAGCTTAGACCGAAGCTTAATATCTTTGATGTAATTATTACCAGTTTTAGAAACAGGTTTTGCCTAATGGTTTACTAATGATATAATAAAGCGGAGGTGATAGAACGTGCCCAGGATGCCATATACTAATTTCCATGACCTTAATTTAAATTGGTTTCTCAAAGAGTTCAAAAAGATCATAGCTGCAGTATCAGGAAAGCAGGACGCACCGGCCCAGCCCGGGACCGCCGGCCAGGTGCTGGGACTGAATGAAGGACTTCAGCCGGTATGGATTGACCAGGGGGCTGGCACCGTTGATTATTCCGAACTGGAAAACAAACCCCGTATTAATGGAGTGGAACTGTCCGGAAATAAAACAGGTTCTGAATATGGAGTAATTGACACTCCTGCAGCCCCCGGGACAGCTGGCCAGGTGCTGGGACTGGATGCATCGTTGACCCCGAAATGGATTGACCAGGAAGGCGGGAGCGTTGACCTGGATATTACCGGGACAGCTTCCGGGGCTGTCGCGTCTTTTGACGATGGCGCAAATAATGAGCCGTTGGAGGATTTACAAATTGCCATTGAACCGGTACAGGCCGGAACCGGGGATCCGTCACCGGACAACGTGCGCCCCATATCCGGGTGGACGGGGTGCAAGGTCACAAGGACGGGGAAGAATCTGCTTGATCTATCCATCCTTCGCCAAGGGTCATTCGATAATACAGTAAGCCAAAGTAACGTGTCGTTTGACGAATTTTTGCCGATCGTAGGCGGTTTGCAATACGTTTGGTCAAGTGCTTTTTCTAATATTTCTGGGCGTTACATACGTTGTTATGATGCAACGAAAACACCGGTAGGCACGGGCATTGCCCTGTATGGAGTTGGTGCAAAAACGTTCACCGTTCCAGAAAATGCTTGCTATTTCAGAGCGATGTGGTATATCAGCGGTGGAATACAACCAGCTGATATTACAGAAGATCAAATTGAGCTTGGCTCATCTGCCACCGCCTACGAACCCTACCAAGGGCAAACCTACTCCATCACATTCGGAGACGCCGGAACCGTATACGGCGGAACGCTGAACCCGGTGACGGGGGAGCTGATTGTCACAGATGCAGAAATCGAATCATATAACGGCGAAACGCTTCCTTCTACATGGATTTCAGACAGGGATGTATATGCCGAAGGAGCAACACCGACAATCGGCGCTCAAGTGGTTTACAAACTTGCCGAACCGCTTGAATACGATCTGTCCCACACCGAAATCCGCACGTTGCTCGGGAATAATAATATCTGGGCTAATACCGGGGATATTCTGCAATGCGTTTATAAAGTCGATCTGGACATTTATTTAAGGAATGTCACAAAGGTTAAAATTCTTACACCTACAGAAAATACACAGGTTATGAAACCCTTCCCAACAACATATAATTTCGGAGAAAGAACCGCGCTAACGCTAACAGTTACGTCTGATACATACTATAAATTTATGTTTAAATGCCCGGACAACGCAGTAACAAATATAACCATTAACGGGGCTAATGATACTGCCGGAGATATTCCCGCAGCAGGAAAAACCTACATCGTGGAAATTTGGGCCGGGATTGCTAATTATACAGAATTGGTGTTGGCAGTAGGATGATTATAGCATTGTTAATAGTTGGCGGTTTGGCGTTTTTCCTGGGGATTCTAACCGTTATGGTATGTGTAATTGCAGCAGACAAGGAGGATAAATAACCATGTTTGAAAACTTCCCGTATACTAATTTCCATGACCTTAATTTGGATTGGATCATAGAACGGATTATGTCCGCATATGGCCCAGACAACCCGCCACCGGTGGGCCTGGTGCTGTCTGTCAATGGCGAAACCGGGGCAGTAGTTCTGTACAAAGAACAGAATGTACAGCTTCCTTCTATTGACGAAACTTCATGGAATTTTTACCGGATTGCCAACGAGAGCGCGGAAGGCCTAAAATTTACGAAAGGCCAGCCCATGGAAAGGGTTTCTGGTCCTAACCGCTACAAAGTTTATGACGAGGGAAACCCGCCACCGTCCGGAGCCGTGGCCAGCGTGGATGGCATGACCGGGGCAGTTAAAACTTGGGCTAATTCTGAATATCAGACACTTACAACCCCCACAGCTGCCCCTGGATCTGTTTGGGACCTGCGAAGAGAATTGTCAAATGGTGATAAAGTAGGTATAGAATTTTCGTATGATACCACCGCAGCAGCATACAAGGCCTATCTAAAATATACACCATCCGGAACCAATGTTCCCGTTACCGTGGAACTGCTTACATCTGCGGAAATTCCCGAATCTGGGGTTATTTCCGTTAACGCGAAAACAGGAATTGTTACGCTAACTGGTTCTGATATTATGGTAAATACATCCAGCACAGAAAACCTGGCTGCAGCCATTACCAGGCTAGAAACCGCGATAGCAGCCAAATACACAAAACCATCAACAGGCATTCCTGCGTCCGATCTGGCCCCAGGAGTTATTCCTGATGTGTCAAGGTTTTATGTGCTTCCGGCTGGAGGAATACCAGCATCAGAATTAGCCGGAAATATCCCAGCTTCTAAATTGGCTGCGGGAGTTATTCCTGATGTGTCTGTTTATCAGCTGAAACCGACACAGGCCGGGACAGCAGGACAGGTATTGAGTCTGAATAACTCATTGCAGCCGGTATGGTCCACACCATCCGGAGGTAGTGCGGATCTGTCTAACCTGGTAATTCTGAAAACATATTTCATGGATTCGAAAACATTAGAGGCTGGCTATGGTGGGTTCTGGTCAACGGCTGATATACCGGCCTATGCTGATATTACGGGCTATATCCCTGTAGCAATTACAGATGTTAAATTTTCGGATGCTGGTTTTGTTTTGAGGGGATATGATCTAACAGCTTTATATGGTGGCAGCACAGACGGTATCATATTTGCCCGGAATGTTACCAGCACTGCCAGGACATCAACCGGAACTGTAAGCATTATGTGGATGAAAACAAACGCGATTAATGACCAGAGAAGTTAACGGGATCATAGCTGACAGGCCTGGTATTGTACTGGGCCTTTTTTTGTATACATTATAATTGTTACGAAATGTTACATGCATATTACCACTTTGGGGAATTTTTGTAACACTTTTGTAATATTCTAAAACCCAC
>OCVV011351789.1_pt1 | contig 14682 bp, 8 predicted proteins | sample 1539721 | NCBI WGS metagenome assembly OCVV01 (sample SAMN02144230, study PRJEB22623) | gut metagenome | biome: sheep rumen | host: Ovis aries | place: New Zealand
GTCGTGCAAGAATTATAGATTGCTACGCCTACGGCTCGCAATGACGTCATTGCGAGGAGCATAGCGACGTGGCAATCTACTAATCTGCGTCAAATGCAAAATCATTTAAGAAGAACTCTGGTCTTACAGCACTGCCGTTAAGTCTGATTTCCCAATGAAGGTGGGGACCTGTAGCAAGTCCAGTCGCGCCGGATTTTCCAAGCAGCTGTCCCTGAGTTACCATATCACCTTCTTTTACAGAAAGCTCACTCATGTGATAGTACAAACTGTATAAGCCCGGAAGATGCTCTACGACAACACTCCAGCCTGTTGAAATACGGTTTTCTGCCATAACAACTTTACCAGCTGCACAGGCACGAACTTCAGTTCCTGTTGGAACTCCGTAATCGTTTCCATAGTGAAGGCTGGTAGAAGATTTCCCGTTAGTGTAAACATAGGTACGGCGGTCTCCGCAGTAAGCTGTATAACGCTGAGATTCAGTTGGAGTTGTAAATCTTTTTAGAGAAAAGACATCAGAAGGCATTGTTGTAAAAAGAATATTGTTCAGTTTTTCAATCTGTGCAGCTCGTTCAGGACTGTTATCAGTTTTTATGCTTGTATTACGTTCATCAAGTTCAATCACTTCTTCAGGAAACGTTCTCATTACAAGGCGACTTGGAAGTATGAACTCTTTGATGTCAGAATCATTATCAGCATAAATAACTTTAATGCTGTAGTTTCCATCTTTAAGCCAGAGTGAAACCGGAATACCGCAAAGCATTTCTGTAATATTTGTTTTTTTAGATTTAAGCTGATAGAAGGGAGCTGATTCAAGAATCTTTTTATCCTGCAAAAGCTGGAGAGTTGCTTTTTTTTCAGGTTCATTTTTATTTTTTTTATGATTTTTTGGAACTGTTATATTCATTCGTACGAATATTGCATCACCAGGGGTTATTACATCATTATATTCAAGATTCAGATTGTAGTTTTCAGAATCATATTTTGCATTTGCAGCAAAAATCAGATTGATTTGAAGGACGCAGAACAAAGTAAGCAATAGTTTTTTCATTACATAGCTCCTGATGGAAGGATTTCTTTAATAATCAACTGTTTTGTAACAGTGCCGTTAAAATAATTTCGGCTCATATTATAAAGTATATCATAGGTTTTTCCGATTTGAATATCTTTTTTCAACCTTTCAGCTTGACCCCAGAACATTGCAGGAATCTTATATTTCCCTGTGTCCAGAATAAGTTTAAGATGATGAGGCTCTTTTTTTCCAAGCACCATTGTATCTATCAGTTTGATTCCACGGGTCATCAAAATAAGCTCAGGACTCTCGGCACCACAAGGTTCAAAGGTATCTATAAGACTGAAGTTTTCCGGTGTAAGATGTTCTGGAGGAATTTCTGCATCTACAAAAATATCAGAGCATTCATCATCAAGCATAACAGATGAAGCTGCTGCCTGAACTTTGCTCAAAAAGATTTCAAGATTTTCTTTATAGAAACTAAAACCTGCTGCAAAGTTATGACCGCCATGATTTATGTAAATATCTCCAAGACTATCGAGAAAGTTAGTTGCAACAAAACCGCGGCAGCTTCTCATTGAACCGGTACAAACTTCGTTTTCATAAGTGATTGCTATTGTGGGAACGTTGAAATCCTGCATAAGGCGGGTTGCCACAATTCCGGTAACACCTTTGTTTATGCACTGATCTACACAAATGCAAAGCTTATTTGAGTGAATTGAAAGGCTTTTTTCTGCTGCTTCGTGAACCTTATAGCAGGCATCTGAAACAAGTTCTTTTCTCTGCTCGTTTAAATCATAAATTGTATTTGCAAGCTGTTCACGCTCGCGAGGATTTTCAGAAATTAAAAGCTTAAGTGCCAGATCTGATTTTCCCATACGGCCGGCAGCGTTGAGGGCTGGAATTACAGTCCACGAAAGATCTGTAGAAGTAAGTGCATCTATATTGATATTTAATTTGTTAAAGAGTTCTGCAAGACCTGCTCGTGGTCTCAGCTTTTTGATTGATGCAATACCGTTTCGTACAAAGACACGATTTTCATCCTTCATCGGCATAATGTCTGCAAGGGCTGCAAGGGCTACCAGCTGAAGGTCTTTCAATTCATCTGATGTCTGCTGCGGCTTTTTTTGTGATATGAGCTTTTTACAGTATGTGACATAAAGATTATAAATGCTCATAAGTTCACTCGTTTCACCGTTATATTTTGCAATTTGAGAAAGCGCTTTTACCTGTGCTGCAGTTTTTCCACTTACTGCAGGGATAATTTGTGAAATCTCGCTGCGTAAGTCGTTCAGATTAAATTCAATTCCACGACCAAAAATCTGGGAAAGAAGGGTAAGGGTAGTTTTTGAATCCCAGGAATAAATTAACTGTCCCTGTAAAAAATAGGGGAGTTTGAGGTCATAAATCGAAGTCTGACCCGGAATAATTTTTTCGTGAAGTTCTTTGATTTTTACAAGATTTTTAATTTTTACACAGTCAGCATAAAAACACTTTTCTTCCTGATTTTCTGTAAGTTCAAGAATACAGATTTCAGCACCATAAAAATCCGTATCAGCAAAACGAAGCGCACTTACAAGTTTATAGGCAACAGCCGCACCAGAGATTCCGTCAAACGGATAATTTGAATCTTCAATTTTCGGGTCAATTATAATGATTGCTTCAGGCAGATTTTCCGGAGGATTATGATGGTCTGTAACAATTACTTCAATACCAAGGTCGTTTGCATGTGCAATTTCGTCGTTATTTGAAATACCGCAGTCTACAGTTATAATTAAAGTTCCGTCCTGTGCAGCAAAATCATCAATTGCAGCTATATTTAACCCGTAGCCGTCGTCTTCCAGCGGGAGTCTCCATTGAACGTCAATTCCCATTTTTACAAGCTGTTCATAAAGAATCGCGGTACTTGTTACACCATCAACATCGCTATCACCAAAAATCAGAACTTTTTCGCCTTCTTCTTTAGCCTGCAAAATTCGTTCAACTGCATCTTCCATTCCTGAAAAACAAAAGGGATTATGCTGAAATCGTAAATCATCTTCGAGATAATAAAGCAGGTCGCGGCCTTCTGTAATTCCTCTGCGGACAAAAACAGACGCAAGTAATGGTGTGATGTTAAATGAATTACAAAGCGGCTCAATCTGTTGCTTTGTAACGGGCTTCTTTACCCATTTTGATATGTCAATTATTGAAGCTTCGCCTCTCACAAAATCCCCATCCCAGTTTCAATTGAGTTCAGCTTCTGATCAATACTATTTTCAATCAGAAAGAAAACGAGCTGACGAATCTGGCCGTAAACTTCCTGATCAATAGAGAGTTTTCTTGCTTCTGAAGGGGAAAGAACTGAGAGGGCAGAAAGATATTGAACTGCACTAAAATGCACGTTTATCATATTTCCGCTCTGACTGCTTCCTCCCGATTCCACGCAGTCCGGACAGATAAAACTGTTTTCCATACCATTATAGTATGAAACAGCATTTGGTGCAAACCGTGTATCCAAAAAAGTTTTACCGCAGTTACAGCAGGCATGCGAATTCGGTTGAATTCCAAGTAATTCAAGATATCGCCACAAAAAACGCAGAAGTCCGAGCCTGCTCTGTTCTTCATCGCAAAGCTCCATACCATCCAGAAATCCCGAAACTAAGCGGTGGCACTGTGCGGCACTTCCTGCACATCGGGTTTTTATTGCAATTTCTGCTGCAAGTGAAGCGGCATAAGATTTAAAGAGATTCTGACTGAAAGAAGAGTGATAGTTGTTTACTTCAAAATCGCTGATTTTAATCTGATTTTTTTCCGGATTTTCATAAAGCCAGACCTTGCCTGAGTTCCATTGAGAGACAAGAGAGCGCAGCCTGCTTTTAGGCCCGCCGTAGAGAACTGCATAAACAATGCCGGCGTCAGGAGTAAGTAAAGTAACTGAAGAATTATTCTCCCCCAGCGGCCGAAGTGAAAGTACAATTGCATCTGTAGAAGTAGAGCGGTTCATTTCTATAAGTATAACACTGTTACGGCAGGGAAATCAAATACGGGAATTTTGAGTTTATGTTCGGAGTAAAAAATGACACTTGACAACATCATCCCGTTGGCAAGGGGCATTTTTTACGGGAGAACATAAACTCAAGATGTCGATGTTTATTTATTTCCCTGGCCATAATATGCGTTAGGACCATGCTTACGCATATAATGCTTGTTTACGATATAATCAGGAAGCTCAGTTGCATCCGGGCGAATCTGCAGGGTGTACATAGCCATTTTACAGATTTCTTCAAGAACAGTTCCGTTATAAACTGCCTTGTCTGCATTTTTGCCCCAGGCAAAAGGTCCATGGCCTCCGCAGAGTACCATATTTACTTCGCTTGGATTAAGCCCCAGCTCTGCAAAGTGCTTTACAATTAAAAGACCAGTTTCCTTTTCGTAGTCTCGTTCAACAGCTTCGCGGCTGAGGTAAGGTGTGCATGGAACTGCCTTCTGAATGTGATCTGCGTGTGTAGTGCCAAAGAGTGGCACTGAGCGCACTGCCTGAGCCCAGGCTACGGCGCAGGTAGAGTGAGTATGGATGATACCTCCAACCTCGCCACCCTGATTCATTGCAAACTCCTTGTAGAGAACTGCGTGGGTAGGGGTGTCGCTTGAAGGATTAAGAGAACCGTCAACCTTCTTTCCATCAAGGTCAATAATTACCATTGATTCAGGAGTAAGCTCCGGATAAGGAACTCCACTTGGCTTGATTGCAAAAACGCCCTTGTCCTTATCAAAAGCAGAAACGTTTCCCCATGTGTAGAGAGCCAGATGGTTCTCAGGTATTTTCATATTAGCTTCGTAAGCCTGATTTCTAAGTGTTTCGTAATTCATTTTTTTTCCTCATTATTAATGAATATGATATTGATAAATCGATAATGCAAATATGGCGGAAGCGAAAAAGGGTGCCAGCAACATCATCCCCGTTGCTGGCATCCTTTTTCGCTGGGAGCCATATTTGTGGATTACAATGTATTTACAGCTGCACGTTCAATCTCTAAGCCTTTCATATATCTGTCAAAGAAAATATTAAAGCTTTCTACTAATTCATTTTCAGGTGCTGCAGTAGTTTTTTTGCAAGATTTGAATACTTCATTATTCAGGAAGTTATCAAGTGACTTGTTGTTTTTTGAATCAATAGCATATGCCGCCAGCAAGGCCATACCCCAAGGTCCGCCTTCGCCGGCTGTTTCCATAGCACTTACGCTTGTCTTCATAGCCGCAGCCATGTACTTAAGACCGGCTTCTGTCTTAAAGTATCCACCGGCACCTGTCATGCTTTCAACTGGTACTTTTTCTTCATCATAAAGAATATTCATACCGGCACGGAGGGCTCCAAGAGAAGCAAACATCTGAACTCTCATGAAGTTTGCAACGTTGAACTTGGCATTTTCGGCACGTGCAAAAAGAGGACGGCCAGAATTAAAGCCGGTAATAGTTTCACCAGAAAGATAGTTGTAAGCGAGAAGTCCACCGCAGTCCTTATCAGCTTCCAGAGACTTTTGAATAAGATTATCAAAGAACTTACCGATTTTTGGCACATTAGCTTTACCACACATCAAAGTAGCAACTTCATAAAAAAGATCCATCCAGTAGTTGTGCTCACCTGTACAGTTATTAGCGTGAACCATAGCAACAGGAAGACCAGCCGGAGTAGTTACGATATCAATAATTCCAGGGTAAGCCTTCTTCAAATCCTTTTCCAGAACTACCATGCTGAATACAGAAGTTCCGGCAGAGATATTACCGGTTTTTGCGGCAACGCTGTTTGTTGCAGCCATACCTGTTCCGGCGTCTCCTTCTGGAGGGCAGAATGGAATGCCGGCAGTTAAATCACCAGTAGGGTCAAGGAACTTAGCACCGGCCTCTGTCAAAGTACCGGCTTCTTCACCAGCCATCAAAACCTTAGGGAAAACTGAATCAAGCTTAAGACCAAGAGATTTTACGCCATCCAAAGCTTCAAACTTAGCCTTGAAATCAGGATTATAATCAGCTTTTCCATTTTCGTATTTTACAGGGAACATACCGCTTGCATCGCCAACACCAAGAACTTTCTTTCCGGTGAGCATATAGTGAATGTAGCCGGCAAGTGTATAAACATTGTTTATTTTGTTAATATGAGGTTCTTTGTTCAAAATAGCCTGATACAAATGAGAAACAGACCAGCGCTCAGGAACCGGGAAGTTGAAGAGGTCAGAAAGTTCTTTAGAAGCCTGGCCAGTAATTGTATTGCGCCAGGTTCTGAATGGAACAAGCAGATTCTCATCTTTATCAAAAGCAAGGTAGCCGTGCATCATTGCAGAAATACCACCGGCACGGAATTTAGTAAGCTTTACACCGTATTTTTCGGAAACATCTTTTTTGAGGTCAGCGTAACAGGTCTGAAGACCTTCGTGAATCTGGCTCAAAGGATATGTCCAGATACCATTGTCCAGAGTATTTTCCCAGGTGTAAGAGCCGCCCGCAATTGGCTCGTATTTGTCGTTAATCAGCACAGCCTTAATGCGTGTTGAACCGAATTCAATTCCAAGAACGGCTTTGCCGCTTTCGATAAGTTCTTTGTTTTCCATATTTTTGTCCTTACAATTCGTAGTTAAACCTTTAACTAATTACCGCCCCAATTATATTCCATATCGTTCATTTATACAATTAAGATTTTTATGTAATTAGGTTGAAATATTTACGCATTCCTTGTGCCTCAAATAATAAAGAAATAGTGAAATTTTTTCTTCCGGGATTTTCAGGATTTTTGAAGCAGCGGCACGATAGCATTCCTGCTGGGTTCGATATTTTTCGCTATCAATTTCTGCATCTGATTTATAATCGCAGATAGTATATGTACCATCAGCATTTTCAAAAATCAAATCTATTGAACCGGTAAAAATTGCTCCTTCCGGCGCTGCTGCGCATTTCCAGAACATGCGGAACCCCCATTCAGCACGCCAGAAACGACCATTTGTTTGTGCAGAACTAAGCTGTTTACCCATATCACTTTCTGAAAATTCACGACACATCTTTTTGCAGGTTTCTTTTGTTTCTGCAATCTGAACATCTGTAAGATTTTTGAAATATTTAGGCTCTGGTTCGAACTTATCTGGACTGATTCCTTTTGCCTGCATTTCAAGATAAGAGTGAATAAGTGTTCCAAAATCTGCAGCAGTAAAATCTGCACTTCTTAGAGTATCATCGCTGATTTCGTATTTTTCACCTGAATCACTGTCTGCTGGTGCGGTAAATTCCGGCTCAAGGGAACTCGGAGTTTTTCGGTCAACAGGATTTGTTTTGTAAATGATTTCATCAGCATTTGTAATTGCATTTGCATCAAAATGATTTGAAACCTCGTTAGATGACAGTGGTAAATCCTTATATTCTACAGGCTGAATTTTCTGGTAATCAAAACCGCAGCCTTTTACAAAAGACTCTGTAACTTCAGGGGGATAAGTTTGTGCAATTTTATTCTCAAAAAGCCGGAATATGGATTTTGATGTAGTTGAAGCTTTGTAACTTCCTACTATATAAACATCCTCTTCTGCACGGGTAATCGCTACATAAATAATACGGCGGAATTCCGCCAGTTCCATATTCTGTGCTTTTTCTTTCTGCTTAAGAACAAAATAATTCTGGTTGTCTTTTTGAGGTTTTATGGAAACTCCATTTTCTTCATCAAAGAAGAACATGTCCCTTTCACTTTTTGCGCTAACTCCGGTACAGCCGTAAACAAAAACATGCTTAAACTGGAGTCCTTTACTTTTGTGAATGGACATAATCTGAACTGCCTGTTCCCGTTCAATAGGGTAGCTTACTTCAGAAGCATCTATATCAGAATCTTCAGAACTGAGTGACTGTTTCAATAGTTCAAGCTGATCAATAAACCATGCTACAGTCTTTCCCTGTTCTTCAGACTGTCGTGCAAGTTCAAAAAGCATATCAAAATGTTCTGCACATAAGGCGGTCTTTTCATTATGCATTGTTTCATAACGATATCCCTGATTCTGCCAGAGAATACTCAAGGTCGAAGTAAGTCTCTCCTGAAGAACTTGTGATTTCATTTGTTTGTAGAAACTAACAGCAGTTTTGTATTTTTCAAAGCTTTGCGTACCGATATCATTTTTGATGATTTCATCGGCTTCTGCAAAAGGATTAAAGGTTTCTTTATTACAATCCTGAAGGTCAGCAATAATCATCTCTGTTTCATTTTCTGTAAGACCTGCAAGCGGCGAACAAAGATACGAAGCATAGGCTTTTGCATCAGACGGATAAACACAAATTCTAAGGAAACTGCAAAAATCATTTACGATTGCATCTGTAAAAATATCTTTGTATAAGTCGACTGAGTAAGGAATGCCTAACAGACCAAGGTACTTTGTAATTACATCGCGGTCTGTACGAGAGCGGTCAAGAATTGCAAAGTCATTCCAATTTGCCCCTTGTTCATGAAGTTCCTTGATTTTTTTTGCGATAAACCAGGCTTTCTGGTCTTTTTCGGGAATTAAATCAAGCCGCTTTTCTGGAAGCTCTTTTTGATTTTCAGCAATAATGTCTGATTCAAAAAAACAGGTGTGAATCGGAATGTTATCTTTTGTAAGCTCTGGAAGTTCAATTCCATTCTTTGCGGCCTCACGGGTATAATAAGCTTCGTATTCCTTGTAGTTATCCGGAGATTCAAAAATCCCGTTTCCGTTTTTGAAAAGTTCATTAAAGGCTTTTACAAGTGGAGCTACCGAACGGTAGTTATAGGTCATGTAAATTAAATCATTTTCATTACTGTTTGTAAGTTCATTGAAAACTTTTACGTCTGCGCCACGGAATTTATAAATTGACTGTTTTTCATCTCCTACAAAAAAGAGTTTGTCTGGAGCTCGTTCATCTTTAATAAGTTCGTGAAGTGTTTTTCCTTCCGGTACGGTAATAACGTATTTTCCACTATTTTCAAAAACACCTTCTTTAAGTGAAAGAATATATAGCAGGTCACGGTTTTTGCCGTTGTTATCCTGGAACTCATCAATCATGATTTTTTTATATGCATGCTTTTCCTGATTTCTGATGTCTTCATTTTCAAGAAGGAATTTTAAAGCCAGTTCAGAAATATCATAAAAAGAAAGATTTCCGGAAATACGTTTAGAAGTATTTACCTGCTGCATAAAATCATCAAGAAGAAGATTGAGCTGCTCTAAGATTTTATATTGATTTATAAATCCTTCGATTGAAAAATAAATTCCAAGTTCCTTGCAAAAGGCTGTTATCGGTGTTCGAACATCGGTTATATAACCTGAAGAAAATTTTCGCTGAACATCTTTTGCAAAAGCTTCGAACAAATCAATCTGGCTCTGCATTTTTTCTGTATGATTGATAATATCATCTTCTGTGATTTTTGGAGAATTGCAGAGTTCAAAGGCTTCACCAATAAATTTCCTGATATTAGAAACAAATGGTGCAGCTTTTGCATCATCTTTTTTAGGGGAAGCTTCCAGTGTATCGCTGATAACAGATACTTTTTTGAAAAGAGAGTTTTCTGTTTTTCCTGTGATAAGATTATTCCAGGCTTCAACAATTTCTTTTGTCTGATGCTTAAAGCGGTCTGAAAACCATCCGGCTTTTGTAGCAAGACTTGTATGGGCATTTATGATTTTTGCAAAAACATTTTCAGAAAAATCCTGAAGTTTTCCTGGTTCGGCAAATGTTTGTACAGCAGGATTCTCTGCATTCTGAAGAATATAACTGAAGGCCATATCCTTAACCTGTCGTTCACCGTCAGAACTTCCAGTTACAAAATCCGGTTTTATTCCGTAGCGGTTAGCACACTGGCGCACAATTCCCGCACAATAAGAATCCAGTGTTTGAATGTGTACATCAGAAAAACTTTCAAGAGCTTCTTTTGCACGCTGCTGCTGTTCGAGGGTAAGCTGTTCGCATATTTCGTGGTCGGCGTACATTTTGAGGGTACCGTAAATTCGGTGGTACATTTCAGAAGCAGCTTTATTTGTAAAAGTCAAAGTGAGAATCTGTTCTGCCTTTGCCTGTCCTGTCATTACAAGCCATGCAAAACGGGTAGCGAGAACCTGGGTTTTTCCGGAACCGGCTCCTGCTGCAATTACTGTATTTTTTACTGCACTCAATGCCTTGTACTGATTTTCATCAAGAGGATGTTCAAGTAATTCAAGAAATCTTTCGTTGCGCTCTGACATTATTGTCCTCCTTCAGATTTGCTATTAGTAATGTTAGTCTTTGCTATCATTTCACCGGCTACAGTATAGGTTGTGCGGCAGATGGTTTTGTATGAACAGTTTGTACAGTGTTCGTAAGCTTTTACATTCTGCCGGTCTTTTCTGTTAGTACTTGTTTTTGGAACAAAACTTTTTGCATTTATATCAGCTTCAAAAACTTGTGCGTATTCATCAAGAACTTCAAGAGTTGGAGAAAATTCTGCAAGTGACTTTCCTTTTGCAGTTTTATCTGTTACAGCTCTTTTATTACTGTCACTTATTGAATAAAAATATCCACCATACAGATTATCATCAGAAACTTCCAGAAGTTTATAATACAAAGGCATCTGAAAATCTCCAAGAATTTTGTTGTCGTCTATAAAGATTTCACTTGCAGCAGGTATTGAACCTGTTGTGTTTTTATAATCAATGATTATATATTCACCGTCAGGAGTTTTTAAAAGACAGTCTATAACTCCGTAATACATAAGATTATTTTTTATAAGAGAAAGTTTTTTTTCTTCTGCAATAACGATACAACCTCCAAAGCCTCCTTTTTTGTCAACTCCAAAAAGTGGAAGCAAAAACTGTAGAAATGAAAAGATTTTCTGAGCAAGTTTATTTTTCTGTGAAGTTAAAGCGGTGAGGGCTAGAATACTGTCTCTAAAATCCGACGGAGCTTTTAAAGCTTCTTCAGTCTTTTTAAGAATCAGATTAAAAAGTTCTGAAGTAAAAATTACAGGAGTCTGATTAATTCCGTGTTCATCATTTTCTGGAATCAGATAAAATTCATTGTCTTCAGAATTATAATATGGAAGCTTTTTATTTTCGAATTCACGCAAAACAAGTTCAAGAATCTTATGATTTAAATTACCCATATCATATTTTTGCATGAGAGAAGTATCAAGCGTGTCTTCCTGTAATCTAAGCAGGCTTTGTAAAACCCAGCGGCGCGGACATGGGAAAAACTTTTCAAGATCACCTCTGGCAGAAACTCTCAGTAAGCCAGTATCTTTATCGGTTTTTGCTTTTAGACGGTTTTCAAGACTATGATTCAGGTGGTAATCAGAATCAGATGTTTTTTCTTTTATTATGCTCCAATGCGAAAACTGATTTTTTTGCTCTGGTGTGAGTTTTGTGATTTTGTTATTTCGTCCCAGAATATAATTTCGTTCCGCAAGTATGTAATCTTCATCATCAAGATTTGGAACATCCTTTTTGATTTCTTCCAGCCGGCTGTGTGCAATTGCATAACCTGCAAAACTTTCTTCGGCATAAGAAAAGTGCACGAAATCTGAAACAGCTCCTTCAGTTTGTTTCGCATAAAGTTTGAGAAATACATCAGTAGAATTTTGAATTCTGTCATCTTCTATAAGATGAAGTTTTGCACGTTTTGTTGCATTCAAAAAGGTTAGTCTGCGATTCTGGATTTCAAGATTTTTCTGAGAAGAATCAATTACAAACTGGAATTTAAAATTTGCTGCAGCAGTAAGTTTATATTTAAAGATATTTACCCCTGTCGCCTTAGTCTGAGGAGTGTAAGTTTTTCCATCAATCACTTTTAGAAAAAACTCATAAGGAGAAGGAATCAAAAGTCCGCAATCCTTATATTGTTCTTCTATCATAATCAAGGCTTCGAGTTCTTTAATACATCGGCTTATGATGTTATTGGCCTGCTCAGAAAAATCGGAATTATCTTCGAGAAACTGAGCCTTAAATTTAATCCAGCAGGTTTTAATGTCATAAAATGAATGATTTTCTGAATCAAAGAAACTTTCTACAGCACTGTGCAGTTTTGAGTATAATTCTTTTAACTCATCAAAATATTTAATGCTATCATCAGAATCTGTATTATTAAAATTTTCTGCAAGTTCAAGTCTTTTGATTTTTGAAGCGAAACACTGCTGCCAGATATCCTTTTGGCCAGGAGAACAAAGACAGCGCATTCTGTTTCCTTCCCGAATTAACGCTTCCTTTGTTTCTGTTAGTTCAGACTTCCATGGAACGCATTCGTCGAGTAAAAGAGCACGCACACTGTCAAAACTGAACCCCGAATTATGACATTCATAAATCTCACGGAAGATTCGGCCGGCACAATTTTTAGTTAGCGGCTGGCCGGCTTTAATTACATAAGGAATTCCATATAACGAAAACTCGCGGTCAATGTAAGGGCGGTAAGTGTCAATGTCTGGCACACTAAGTGCAATTTCAGACCAGTCAGCGTGCCCTTCATTTACAAGTTTAATAATGCGGAGCATAGTCTGTCGTAACTCTTTTCTGGAATCTGAATATTTATAAACTTTTGGAGAAGGCAGATTTTCCGGCAAAGTGTACAAGGTGATATTTTCGTTCGCTTCAAATATTTCTTCAAAGTCACCAAAATCTTCCAGTAGTTCAGGATAAAAAATTATGAATTCAGTTTTTTTGTCCGAAATATCAGTACCTTCAACCCAGGAAGGTTCAAATAGATTATTTGCATTCAAAAAACGGCTGTATTCATCATATATATAAAGATAATCTTTATCTTCTGCATCAAGCTCGCCATATTCAGAAGCATTCTTATCAAGACGCTTTTTCCAGAAATGCAGGGAAGAAATATTTTTTGCAATCCAGTCTTCAAAAGACGATGCATTTTTTGCATATTCATCAGAGGAATTAATCAAAACCTGGAGTCTTTCAGCTTCAGGTTTTAAAGCATTTCGAGCAATCAAATCACTTACAAAAAACTTTCGCAAAATTGAAGGAATTACTGATTTTCCTGTTTGTTCGGCTGCAACATAAGTGCCTTTAAAATTATCCCACGCAATGAAGCGTTCAAAAGGAACGGCTTCACAACCAGATTTTGACGGGTTCAAAACAATCCAGTCAATCCAGCTGTTCATAACAGTATCAGTTGGAAATACAAAAATACAGTCTGGAGTTGAAAGCTTTTCGGCCAGTATGCTGCTGATTTTCTCAGGCAAAAGTTCAAGTTTTTTCATAATTTATAGTATAGTGTGGAATATAATAATTGTCATTGAATAATTAAGATATTTTATTGTTGGTATAATATTCAAAATTGGAGTATAATTTTCTTATGGATATTTCAAGTTTATCAAAACTTCAGAATGTATTAGATGATTTTGTAGAAAAAAAACAGGCAGCAGGATTAAATCTTCTGGTATATAAAGATGGCCGAGAACTCGGTTACTGGCAGTCAGGTCATGCTGATTTTGAAACTGGCCGTGTATACGACCGTAATACAATCGTTCGCCTTTACTCAATGACTAAACCTGTTACTGCGGTTGCAGCAATGATTTTGATAGAAGAAGGTAAGCTTGATTTTGCAGACGAACTTTTCCGATATCTGCCGGAATTTAGAAATCTTAAAATTTGTACAGAAAAGGGAAAAGAAGGAAGACCGGTTCGTGCAACGCGTCCTATTTTGATTTCTGACCTTTTGAATATGACAAGCGGTTATACCTATGGAGCCTGGAGTGAAGACTCTCCGCTTGGTGAACATCTTACTTCCGTTTTGATATCTGAATTAAATGCTGATGAAGCTGAAGGTGGAGCAAATAAAATTACCACTCGCGAAGTTGCAAAAACTCTTGCTTCCATTCCTGTAAGTTTTGAACCTGGTACTGATTATAATTATGGGCTTTCAGCTGATATTTTGGGAGCAGTAATAGAAGTGGTTTCCGGTATGAAGCTCAGTGAGTTTATGAATGAACGAATTTTCAAACCGCTTGGAATGTCTGATACAGCCTTCTATGTTCCTGCAGAAAAACAGATACGTCTTGCAAGAGTTTACCGTTCTGTAGAAGATTGGTCTAAAGAAGGGGAGCGTTACCTTGATTTGTTTACAAGCTGTAATCTTGGTATTCAGGATAAAATGAATCATGAACCTGCATTTGAAAGTGGAGGTGCAGGGCTCTGTTCTACAATTGATGATTATATGAAGTTTGCACAGATGATTACTAATGGTGGCGAACTAAACGGAATCAGAATCCTTGGAGAAAAAACTGTTCGTTACCTTAGCGAAGCTCACTTGAATCCATATCTTCAGCAGCGTTTTGATATGAAAATGCCTCATCTGGCTGGATATACTTATTGTAATTTACTGAGAGTTGCTGCAGAGCCAGGACGCTGTAATGTAATTACACAAAAAGGTGAGTTTGGCTGGGATGGCTGGCTGGGACCATATGTAAACATAGATCTTGAAAATAAACTTACCTTTGTTATGACAATGCAGCGCTGCGATTCCGGAACTACAACTGCTGCCCGACGTGCAAAAAATATAATATATTCTGCATTATAGGAAAAATAAACAATTATGCATTTGTCTCATGTATTTGTTACTAATTGACACAATATTCTATAATTGTTAAAATATTCTATTATCATTTAGGGGTGAAGAATGGTTTTTCCTTTGGAACAGCTCGTTACTTTCAACGGCAATATTTATGAAAT
>OCVV011338754.1_pt1 | contig 14680 bp, 10 predicted proteins | sample 1539721 | NCBI WGS metagenome assembly OCVV01 (sample SAMN02144230, study PRJEB22623) | gut metagenome | biome: sheep rumen | host: Ovis aries | place: New Zealand
TGCCCGTCGTTGAAGGTGGCGGCGGAGAGCTTCCGGCCGGAGGAAAAGGGCAGCACGGCCCGGGGCGCTTCCGTGCCGGGGGTAAAGCGGACGCGGAGGGCGTCCAGGGTGGGGCTGGGATCGTCAAAGGCGCCGAGGAAACGGGAAAGGGACTTTTCCGCTTCCGCATCCGGACAATCCACACCCTCCGCAAGGAAGACCTCCATGCTGCCGGAGGTGATGGTTCCCGTTTTATCCAGGCAGAGCACATCCGCCCGGGCCAGGGTTTCAATGCCGGCCAGCTCCTGCACAAGGGCTTTTTTCCGGCCCAGGCGGATGACGCCTACGGCCATGGCGATACTGGTGAGGAGGATCAGGCCCTCGGGAATCATGCCGATCATGGCGGCAACGGAGGAGGGGACGGCTTCCTTCGCCACCTCGACGAAGGGAAGGGGATTCGCCGCGGCCCAGCGGCGGAGAATCAGCTCCTTCAGGAAGAGGGCGATGCCCAGGGGAACCAGGAGCACGGTATCGAATTTGATGAGCCGGTCCAGCTCCTTCATGAGACGGGAGCCGGGGCGGGCGGTTTTTTTGGCCTCCCGGTTCAGGCGGCCGATATAGCTTTCATTGGCCACATAAACCAGCTGGGCCGTCATCTTTCCCTCGACGACATAGCTGCCGGAATACAGCCAGCTGTTTATCTGCTTGGGAACGGGATCGCTTTCGCCGGTGAGCAGGGATTCCATGGCGGAGCCGGCCCCGTCGATGATCACGGCGTCGGCGATGACCTGATCCCCGGCGCGGAAGACCGCCAGATCCCCCTGGACGGTTTCCTCCGGCTTCAGGACGACCTCCTGCCCGCCGCGGAGGACATGGACATCCGGCGCGTTCAGCAGCTGCAGCTCCCGGATTGTTTTCCGGGCACGGTACTCCTGGACGGTGCCGATGACAATATTCGTGAGGATGATGGTGATAAAGAGCATGTTCCGGTAGCTTCCCACCAGGAACAGGCAGAAAGCCAGGGCAAAGTTCAGGAAATTAAAGAAGGTAAAAACATTGTCAAAAAGGATCTTCTTCAGGGATTTCCCCTGATCGTCGGCGATGACATTGCCGCGGCCGTCCCGCATACGGGCTTCCGCCTCCGCGGGGGAAAGGCCGCCTTCCCCGGTATATTCAAATCCCTCCGGATACTGATCCGGAAGCTTCAGTCCGCTATCCACACGGCGCCTCCTGTATTCAAAAAATCCTTTTCCATGCTATACCCCCGGGAGACGCATGTCAAGAAAGAAAGGGGAAGGGGGAGACTCCGGAATATTGTGTTCCGGGGCGAAAATATGATATGCTGACGGGAGATGAGCAAAAAGGGCGTGAAGCAGATGTCGCAGAGACTGAACCGCGGAGTGAGGGAGGACGGAACAAAGCGCACCAACCAGGAAACCGCCGGGCTGGTGAAACGGTTTATCCGATACTACAGGCCACACAAAAAGCTGTTTTTCATGGACATGGGAGCCTCTGTGGCCGTGGCGCTGATCGGCGTGGTTTATCCGATTATCACCCGGACGATGCTGAACACCCTGATTCCGGACCGGAATTACCGGATGATCCTGATCTTGGGCGTGACGCTGCTGGCGCTGTACCTGGCGAAGATGCTGCTGAACTACTTCATCCAGTACCAGGGGCACATGATGGGCGTGTACATGCAGGCCCGGATGCGCAGTGACATGTTTGACCACCTGGAGCAGCTGCCCTACAGCTTTTATGATCACCACGAGACCGGGAAGATCATGAGCCGGATGACAAACGACCTGTTTGACGTGAGCGAGCTGGCGCACCACGGGCCGGAAAACCTGATTATCTCCATCCTGAGCATCCTGATTTCCTTCGCCTACCTGATGTCCATCCACGTGGGGCTGACGCTGATCGTGTTTGCCTGTGTGCCCTTCCTGGTGGTGATTTCCTATTCCCTGCGGCGGAAGATGCGGAAGGCATTCCGGGATACCAGGAGCGCCATGGCGGAAATCAACGCCAGCCTGGAAAACAGCATCAGCGGGATCCGGGTGACGAAGGCCTTCACCAACGCCGACAAGGAAAAAGAGAAATTTGAGGAAGGAAACGAGAAGTTCAAAACGGCCCGGAGGGATTCCTACAGCGCCATGGGGCGGTTCCACAGCGGGAACACCTTCGTGACGGACGTGTTCAACGTGGTGGTGCTGATAGCGGGGGGACTGTTCCTGTACAACGGGCAGATCCGGTTCGGGGACTACTCCGCGTTTATCGTTTCCATCAACATGTTCATCGGGCCGGTGATGACCCTGATCAACTTCATGGAGCAGTTTGAGAACGGGGTTACGGGATTCGAGCGGTTCTGCGAGATCATGGACGCGGTGCCGGAGAAGGACGCGGCAGGCGCGGAGGACGCCGGGACGCTGCAGGGACACATTGAATTCAGGGACGTGAGCTACGCCTACGACGAGGACAAACGGGTGCTGCGGCACGTGGACCTGGACATTGAAAAAGGAAAGAAATTTGCGCTGGTGGGGCCCTCCGGCGGCGGGAAGACCACCATCTGCCACCTGATTCCCCATTTCTACGACGTGGTGAGCGGACAGATTTTGCTGGACGGGAAGGAAATCCATACCCTGACGATGGAAAGCCTGCGGAGGAACATCGGGATCGTGCAGCAGGACATTTACCTGTTTAACGACACCATGCGGGAAAACATCCGATACGGCAAGCCGGACGCCACGGAGGAGGAAATCATCCAGGCGGCGAAGCGGGCCAATATCCACGACTACATTCTTTCCCTGCCGGACGGATACGACACCAACATCGGGGAGCGGGGCGTGCGGCTGAGCGGAGGCCAGAAGCAGCGCCTGAGCATTGCCCGGGTATTCCTGAAGAACCCGCCGATCCTGATCCTGGACGAAGCCACCAGCGCGCTGGACAACACAACGGAGATCCTGATCCAGAACGCGCTGGATGAGCTGTGTGTCGGCAGGACGACGCTGGTGGTGGCCCACCGGCTGAGCACCATCAAAAACGCCGACGAGATCGCGGTGGTGGACGACGGGCGGATTATTGAACAGGGAAGCCACGAGGAGCTGATGGCACGGGACGGCGAATACCGGAAGCTGTACCAGCTTCAGTTCAGGGATATGGACGTGGCATAAGACAGGAAAAAAGATCCATTACAATTTCGAAAGCATTTCACGGTCACATTTGCGATAATAGAAAAGACAGATCACCAGGGCGATGAGCTCCGCAATGGGGAAGCACCACCAGACGGCCTTGACATCCCCGGTGAGCCGGGCGATGAGCCAGGCGGCGGGGAGGAGGATGACCAGCTGGCGGGCGATGCTCATGACCATGCTGTAGACCCCTTTGCCGACGGCCTGGAAGACGGTGGACAGGATGATGCCCACGGCGGCGAAGAGGAAGCTGGAGGAGATGATCCGCATGGCGACGACGCCGATATCCGTCATCTGGGCGGTGATTTCCGCCTCGGCATCGGACTCGAAAATGGACATGAGCTGGCCGGGAAGGAGCATGAAGACCAGGGTGCCCACGAGCATGATGGCAACGGCCCAGCAGAGGGCCACCCGGATGCAGCGGTACACCCTTTCCTTGTTCCTGGCGCCGAAATTATAGGCAATAATGGAAATGATGCCGTTGGACAGGCCGAAGACCGGCATAAAAATGAAGGACTGGAGCTTGAAATAGACGGACATGACATTGAGGGCGGCGTTGCTCTGGGCAAAGCCGGAGAGAATGCCGTTCATGCCGATGTTCATGACGGAACCGATGGAGGCCATGACTGTGCTGGGGAGGCCGACGGACACGATTCCGGACAGATCGGACCGATTGACGGAGAAATCCTTCCGGGAAAGGCGAAGCTCCGGATTCTTTTTCTGGTTCAGGAGGAAGCCGATGAGGGCGGAGACGAACTGGCCGATGACGGTTGCGATGGCAGCGCCGGATACGCCCAGCTTCGGGAAGCCCAGGAGGCCGAAAATCATGATGGGATCCAGGATGATATTGGTGAGGGCGCCGCAGAGCTGGGTAACCATGGACAGGACTGAATTGCCCGTGGCCTGGAGGGTGCGCTCGAAAAAGATGGCCAGGAAGAGGCCGAGGCTCAGGGCGCAGACGATGGCCAGGTAGTCGGTTCCCATGGACAGGATGCTGGCGGCGTTGGCCAGGTTGCCGGAAACCACCAGGCGCATGACGGCGCCGGCCAGCAGCAGGCCGAAGAGCAGGAAGAGGCAGCTGCCTCCCACCTCGATCAGCAGGCCGTTCCAGGCGGCGCGGCGGGCGGCTTCGGGATTCTTTTCCCCGAGGCGGCGGCCCAGGAGGCTGTTGATACCGGTGCCCATACCGGTGGACAGAGCGATCATCAGCATCTGGAAGGGCATGGCCAGGGAAACGGCGGTGAGGCCGTTGGGGTCAAAACGGGAAACAAAAATACTGTCCACCACGTTGTACAGCGCCTGCACCAGCATGGAGAACATGATCGGGATACTGACCTTTGGAACGAGACGGGCCATCGGCGCGGAGCCGAGAAGGGCGGAACGGTCATCAGCGTGCATTACGGAACCCTTTCTGACAAAAAAGAATCAGTGCGGATGGCGGGACTCGAACCCGCACGGTTTTGAAGCCAGGGGATTTTAAGTCCCCGGTGTCTGCCATTCCACCACATCCGCACGACCCCGCAAGTATATCACTTGCGGGAAAGGGGCGTCAAGGCACTGAAGTAAACCGTATAGGTTTCATCCGTTACATCGCACAGGGGAACAAGCCGGAAATTCACAGGCTGGTTCCGGGTCTGGTAGGTGTTCTGGCGCCAGGGATAGGTTCCGTAGGTATGGGGCGTTTCCGGACGGAGGATGGAAGCTGGATCCGACAGGTCGCCGGCGAGGGGACGGTCGGAATCAGTCAGGCCGGCCAGGACGATGGGGCCCTCCACGAAGGAGAAGAGGCCGGGATCGTCCGGCAGGGGCTCAGCGCGGATTTCGGAGGGGAAGAACAGGTCCAGGGTATCCTCCTGGCCCCAGGCCCGGGAGAGTACCAGATAACCGTTTTCCACGACGGGGGTGAGGGGCTCTCCGTTGAGGGAAAGCTCCGGCGCGCCGGCACACCAGCCGGGAACGCGCAGCTTCAGGGTCCAGGGCTTTCCGGAGGAGGAGCTTACGGACAGGCGCAGGCTCCAGCGGGAAACCCGGCCGCCGCCGTGCTCGTCGAAGAGCACCTGGTTGTTGTAATTCTTCATATGGACGGACTGGGAAAGCCGGACGGAGCCGGAAGAGAGTTCCAGGGAAACGCCGGAGGGAATATACTGGCTGACGGTGACACCCTCCCCGTCGGTATACCAGATCAGCTCCGGATACAATGTCTGGGCCTGGACCATGGTTCCGAAGCAGCACCAGAAATCACGGGTGCGGCTGCCCCAGGTTTTGCGGCTGCCGGCAGCAAGGGGAAGGTAATAGGTGGGCATCCCGGTGTGGCTGTTCTGCTGGGCCAGGAAGCCGTTATAGACCGCTCGCTCGATATAATCGGCATAGGCGGTATCCCCGGTCCAGCGGTACAGGTATTCCGCGGTACGGACCATATTATAGACGGTACAGAACTCCTGATCGGTTTCGCAGAGGAAACGGCTGTGGCTGCGGAGGGGGATCCAGAACTCCCCGGCGTTGGAGCCGGTGGTGCTGAACATCCCCCGGTCGGTGACGGCCGTTTTCCAGAAGGCTTCCATGCGGCGCTTCCATTTTTCATCCCCGGTGAGCTCAAAAAGACGGCCGGCCCCGTGGGACACGGGGATGGAGGCGTTGGCGTGATCATCGGAAAGGGCGTCGCCCCCCTGGTCCAGCCGGTCAAAGAGGGCGTTGCCCTCATAGGCGGAAAGGAGCGTACGGTATTTTTCCTTCCCGGTGAGGGCGTACAGATCGGCCCAGACTTCCAGCATGCCGGCCTGCTCGCCGCTGAAGACCGCATCGGGATTGGAATCCTGCACGGAGGAGACCCAGCGGACATACCAGTCGGCCAGCCTGTCGAGGATCTCAATGGCCGGGGCATAGCCGAGCTTATCATAGACATCCTTGAGGCCCATGATGGTTTTGTGCATGGTATACTGCGGAGACCAGATGTAACGATCCGGCCGGAGCATGGCAAAGTATTTTTCCGGAATGGAGCCGACCCATTCGCCGCCGTTGAGCTCCTGGCAGCGGGCGAGCTCGCGGACAATCCACTCCAGCTTCGCCCGGAGCTGGGGCCTGTCTTCATTGGCGCAGAGGGTGGCCGCGGCGGAAAGCCAGTGCCCGAGGAAATGGCCCCGGAGCTGGCAGCTGGGGGCTTCCCAGCCCCAATGGAGCTTCACGGAGGAGGGGTCCGAAACGGACTGCTGGCCGGGCAGCTGGATCCCCGCCTCAAAATAGAAATTCTGCAGGAGATTGACGGAATCCAGCTCCATGAGGTAGTCCTCATTCAGCTGCATCCTGGCGCGGAACATCCCAGGATGAATCTTTACATTATGAAGGGGGGCGCGTTTAAGCATGGCACTCAGTCCTTTCAGTTTGATCCGGAACGGACGGCCTCATTTTACCATACGGAAGGGGGGAACGGGAAGGGGAACCGGGGGGAAAGGCCGGTTTTGGCCCAAAAAATAAAGTTACAACGGGCAGAAATGCACCGCGGGCACTTGTAACCGCGGATGCGATCTGCTATAATGATCGTGTATAGATAAAAAAAGGCTGCGCTGCGCAGTGCAAACAGATTCTGAAAGCTGATCCAGAGGCTGCCTGGTTTTACGTTTCCAAGGGAGGATGCCAATATATGGCCCGTAAGCGTATCGCGGTGCTCGTCGCCAGCATTGACCGTGAATATCAGCAGGATTTCGCGTCCGCGCTGCAGTCCGCAGGCGTGCAGAACGATGTGGACATCTGCATTTTCAACAGCCAGGGACATATGAACGTTGCCATCTCCACCAACAGCGAGGTTGGGGAGAGCATGATCTACGACCTTCCGGAGCTGGAGGAGTTTGACGGGATTATCTCCATGCCGGCCACCATGGGTAACGACGTGGCCTACCGCAAGATGGAGGAAGTTCTGGCACCGCTGAAAAAGAGCGGAAAGCCCCATATTTCCATCGACGTGCCCCAGGAAGGGGCGGTGTGCATTACCTTTGACGACGCGATCAGCATCCGGGAGCTGACGGAGCACCTGATTTCCGAACACGGCGCCAGGAGAATCGCCTTTATCACCGGGCCGAAGAACGCCAGCGTCAGCGAGGCCCGGCTGGCGGCCTGCCGGGAGATCCTGGAGAAGCACGGACTGACGCTGAACGAAGAGCTGGTTCAGGACGGGGAATGGACCCGGGTCGGCGGACGGAGGGCAGCGGAGGAAATCCTCTCCACGGGAGGGATGGTTCCGGACGCGGTGATCTGCGCCAACGACGATATGGCGCTGAGCGTCATTGAATGCTTCAATGAGCATGGTATCCGGGTGCCCCGGGATGTGAGGGTAACGGGTTTCGACGCGCTGCGGGAAGCCGTGATGCGCGGCCTCACCACGGTATGCCGGCCTATCGACCGGTCCGCCCGGATGGCGGTGGACCTGCTCTGCAAATGGATCGGAGGAGAGAAGCCGGCGCAGGAGGAATACGTGCTTTCCACGATTCCGATCTACGGGGAAAGCTGCGGATGCTCCCAGAGCCTGGAGCACATCAACGACAAGCTCCGTGCACTGGGAACGGAGCGGTGGAACATGGAAACCATCCTGACCCGGGTGAGCATGTTTTCCGGAACCCTGGCGGGCGTCGGGGACGAACAGGAAGCGGCGGAGAAAATACGCGAATTCGTGAAGAGCTGGGACATCCGGGAGCTGTACCTGTGCGTGGATCCGGCAATCTGCCGGGAGACCGACGGACGGGAGGACGGCATGGAATTTCCGCCGGAGATGCTGCTGCTGTACGGCGTGCGGAACGGAAGGGAATACAAGCCGGCGCTGTTTGACCGGAGGGACCTGGTGCCGGCGATGCAGGAGATGCGCAAAAACACCTCCTGCCTGGTGTTCTGCCCGCTGTACTACAGAAACAGAAGCTTCGGATACGTTGTGATGGAGCTGGGCAGCGGCACCGGCGCGGCGCTGTACTCGGTGCTGATGCTGCTGAACGGCGCGCTGATCAGTCTTTACCTGCAGACCAACATCAAGAAATACGCCTCCACCATCGCGAACATGGCGGTGCACGATATCATGACCGGGATGCTGAACCGGCGGGGTTACATGGAGCTGGCGCCGAAGGCGCTGGAGGAAGCCCGGCGGGAAGGAAAATGCTTCACCGTTATCAGTATGGACATGGACCATATGAAGCGGATCAACGACACCTACGGCCACCTGAAGGGCGACGAAGCCATCTGCAGGATGGGGAAGGCGCTTTCCGTGCTGGAGAAGCACGGCATTACCCCGGTGCATATCAGCGGGGATGAATTCCAGGCCTTCGGAACAACGGAATCCCCGGAGAAAGCAAAAACGCTTATTCCCCTGATCCGGGACTCCCTGGACCGGATGAACCGGGAGGATCCGTGGATCTGCGAAATAAGCGCGAGCCTGGGCATTTATACGGCCGTCCCCGGCAAAGAGGACGGCCTGGATGAATACATGACAAAAGCGGACCGGGAAATGTACGCCGACAAGAGCCGGCGGAAACAGACAAGACTGGTCTGAGTTATTCCTGATCCAGGTCTTCCGTCATCTTCACAAGCTTTTCGAAGACGGCATCCGCCACATCGTCCTCCGGGACATTGTAGACGTCGTTGCCGTCTTCATCCTGTTCGATTTTCAGGATAAAGACTTCCAGGTCTTCTTCATCGGCCTCGGGATCGCAGAGGGCGATATAGCTTTCGCCTTCATGCTCCAGGGTGGCCAGGTGCTCGAAGAGGGTATGTTCCCCGTTTTCGTCGATCAGTTCGACCAGGTCATCCTCTTCTCCTTCACCGAGGGGGGAGAGATTTTTGAATTCATCGGACATGGCTTTACGCTCCTTTCAAGGCTGCTGTTCCCGCAGCCACTGTTCCAGAATAATTGCGGCAGCGACTTTATCGACCCTTTCCTTCCGGCCGCGGCGGGAAAGGTTTCCCTCCAGGAGGGCATCCTCGGCGGTGACGGTGGAGAGACGTTCATCCTGGAAGGTTACGGACAGGCCGGCCTTTTCCAGCTGGGCGCAGAGATCCCGGACCTTTTTCGCCTGGAAGCCTTCGGAACCGTCCATATTCAGGGGGAGGCCGGAAACCACCCGGTCCGTTTCAAACCGGTCGCAGATTTCCCTGATCCGGCGGACATCCGGGCCCCAGCCCACCCGGGTGATCACCTCCACGGGGGAGGCGATGGTGCGGGAGGGATCCGAAACGGCGACGCCGATGCGGACATCCCCGATATCCAGGGCGACGATACGCTGACTGTTCATGGTAACAAAGGCAGCCTCCGGCACAGACCGGAGGCTGTCAATCCTTTCATCAATCCTGGCTGCCGCGGCGCGGGGGACGGCGGAAACCGCCCTCAGCATGACGGGGAGCCTCGTTGTAGGTGATGTCATTGCGGACGAGGTTGATCCGGCCCTGGGCGTCAATTTCGTTTACGCGGACTTCCAGCTCATCGCCGATATTGACGACATCCTCCACCTTTTCCACCCGCTTGGTATCGAGCTTGGAGATGTGGATCATACCGTCCTTGCCGGGAGCGAGCTCGACGAAGGCGCCGAAGTTCATGATGCGGACCACCTTGCCGGTGAAGACATCGCCGACTTCGATATCCTTGGCAATGCCTTCGATAATCTTCCGGGCCTTGGCAGCGGCTTCCTGATCGGGAGTGGAGATGAAGACGCGGCCGTCATCCTCAATATCGATCTTCACGCCGGTTTCGGCAATGATCTTGTTGATCATCTTGCCGCCGGGTCCGATGACTTCGCGGATCTTCTCGGGATTAATGGTGAAGCGGACGATCTTGGGCGCGTAGGGGCTCAGGTTCTCCCTGGGCTGGCCAAGGGTGTCCAGCATGATCTTCAGGATGTGGAGACGGCCTTCCAGGGCCTGATGCAGCGCCTGCTGCAGGATCTCGCGGTTGATACCGGCGATCTTGATATCCATCTGCAGGGCAGTGATACCGTTCATGGAGCCGGCGACCTTGAAGTCCATATCGCCCAGGAAGTCTTCCAGGCCCTGGATATCGGTGAGGACAGCCAGCTTGCCGGATTCCTTGTCCGTGATCAGGCCCATGGCCACACCGGCGACGGGAGCGGTGATCGGGACACCGGCATCCATCAGGCTCAGGGTGGAGCCGCAGACGGAAGCCATGGAGGAGGAACCGTTGGAGGAAAGGATCTCACTGACCAGGCGCAGGGCGTAGGGGAAGGTTTCCTCATCCGGGATCACGGGAAGCAGCGCGCGCTCCGCCAGGGCGCCGTGGCCGATTTCGCGGCGGCCGGGGCTCTTCAAGCGGCCGGCTTCACCGGTAGCATAGGGCGGCATGTTGTAATGATGGATATAGCGCTTGAAGTCCTCGCTGCTGAGACCGTCGAGGGTCTGGCCTTCGCTGATGGTGCCGAGGGTGGTTACGGTGAGGGCCTGAGTCTGTCCGCGGGTGAAAATAGCGCTGCCGTGGGTGCGGGGAAGGACGCCGACATCGCACCAGATGGGGCGGATTTCGGTGACCTTACGGCCGTCGGGGCGGATGCCCTCGTTGAGGATCTTCGCGCGCATGACCTCTTTGTTGAGGTAATACAGGGCATCCTCAATCTCGCTTTCCCGCTCGGGGAAGCGCTCGGAAAGGGCGGCAACGGTTTCTTCTTTCGTCTGCGCCTCGCGCTCCTGCCGCTCTTTGCGGTCGAAGGTTTCGAAGGTCCAGACGCACTTGTCGTAAGCGAACTCACGCACGGCGGCCTTTACATCGTCACCGGTGGTGATCAGGGGAACAACTTTCTTTTCCTTGCCGATTTCGGCGACGATTTCCTTCTGGAAGGCGACGAGCTTTTTGATTTCCTCGTGGCCGAAAAGGATCGCGTCGAGCATGGTGTCTTCAGACAGCTCCCTGGCGCCGGCTTCAACCATCATGATGGCTTCTTCCGTTCCGGCGACATAGAGGCTCAGGTCGCTCTCGGCACGCTGCTCCTCATTGGGGCAGATGACAAACTGTCCGTTTACGCGGCCGACCTGGACGGCACCGGTGGGTCCGTTCCAGGGGATATCGCTGACGGCCAGGGCAACGGAGGAACCGATCATGGCCGGGATTTCGGGCGGGCAGTCCTGCTCAACGCTGAGGATGGTGACAACCACCTGCACATCGTTGCGCATTCCCTTGTCGAAGAGGGGACGGAGGGGCCGGTCGATGAGGCGGCAGGTGAGGGTTGCCTTCTCGGAGGGACGGCCTTCGCGCTTGATGAAGCCGCCGGGAATCTTACCGACGGAATACTGCTTTTCCTCAACATCCACGGCGAGGGGGAAGAAATCCACCCCGTCCCGGGGGGAGGGAGCCATGGTGGCGTTGACCATGACCACGGTGTCACCGTGATGCACCCAGACGGAACCGTTGGCCTGCTCACAGTAGCGGCCGAATTCCAGCGTCAGGGGCTTGCCGGCCAGCTCCATTGTGTAAAGTTTGTGATCCATACATTACTCCTTTTCCGCGGAGGGAAGCTCCGCTGTCTGATGCGGAGTTCCGTATGCTATCATATGAAAACCCCACCGGGATTTTCAAGGGATAACATACGAGACTCCTGTAAATGTTATAACCGCCGGAAGAAAGGCATCCTCCGGCGGCTTAACAACCCTGGTACCGGGAAACCTGAGACAGCTGAAATTACTTACGCAGGTTCAGCCGGGCGATCAGCGAACGATAGCGCTCGATATCCGTCTTCTTCAGGTACTCCAGCATATTGCGGCGGCGGCCGACCATCAGCAGCAGACCGCGGTTGGAATGATGGTCATTCCGGTTGAGCTTCAGGTGCTCGTTCAGGTGGTTGATCCTCTCGGTCAGCAGAGCGATCTGCACTTCGGGAGAACCGGTGTCGCCTTCGTGCTGGGCGTAGGCGGCGATGATTTCGGACTTAGTCATGGGATATTCCTCCAAATTATTGCCGGAATCCGGCATATTCGGCCCGACAATCGCCGGAGACTCAGAGAAGCGTCGGAGAGCCGGCAGCCTGAGCCTGCGGTTCATTTGTGAGCCGTGGGATATTCTATCAAAAGAAAGCGGATTTGTAAACCTTTGAGGGGAAAGATTTTTACGGTTCCGGCGGGCATATCCGGGAAGGGGTTACAGCTGATACAGGCAGACGCCGGTTTTTCCGTCGTACTCCTCCACCATGACGGAAACGACCTCGGTATGGCTGGTGGGGATATTCTTGCCCACATAGTCCGGCCGGATGGGAAGCTCCCGGTGCCCCCGGTCGATGAGGACGGCCAGCTGGATGCTCTTCGGGCGGCCGTAATGGAATACCGCCTCGATGGCGGCGCGGGCGGTCCGCCCGGTATAGATGACATCATCCACCAGGATCACGGTTTTCCCGGTGAGATCGCAGGGGATGCTGCCGGCGCCGGCGGAAGGGGCGTCCGAAAGCTCGGTCAGATCGTCCCGATAGAGGGAAATATCGATGCTGCCGATGGGAACATCCCGGCCTTCAAAGCGGCGGATGTTTTCCAGGAGCATGGCCGCCAGGGGCATGCCCCGGCGGCGGATGCCCAGGAGGACCAGGTCCGCCGTGCCGCTGTTCTTCTCGATGATTTCATGGGTGATGCGGGTCATGCTGCGGCGGAGGGCGGCTTCATCCATGATGACGGATTTCAGTTTCATCTTTTTAAACAACATGCGGGGTACGCCCGGTACCCCGCATGATCCTTTCACCGGATTGGATTACTTCCCGTCCTTGGAGGGACGGTTGAAGAGCAGGTTCACGATGATGCCCAGGATCAGGGCGCAGGCGATCTCCGTCAGGGTGACGGAGCCGATCTTCAGCGTCATGCCGCCGATACCGGCAATCAGGATGACGGAGGCGGTGAAGAGGTTCCGGTTGTCGTTGAGATCCACCGGCTGGAGCATCTTGAGACCGGAGACGGCGATGAAGCCGTACAGGGTGATGCAGACGCCGCCCATGACGCAGTGGGGAATCGTGCTCAGGAAGGTTACAAAGGGAGCGCAGAAGCTGGCGGCGATGGCCAGGATCGCGGTGGCCAGGATGGTGACGACGGAGGCGTTGCCGGTGATGGCTACGCAGCCGACGGATTCACCGTAGGTGGTGTTGGGGCAGCCGCCGAAGAACGCGCCGGCGATGGAGCCGACACCGTCGCCCAGGAGGGTGTTGTGCAGGCCGGGATTCTCAAGCAGGTCCTGGCCGATGATGGTGGACAGGTTCTTATGATCGGCAATGTGCTCGGCGAAGACCACGAAGGCCACGGGCACATAGGCCACGGCGATGGAGGCGATATACTTTCCGTCGATGGCGGAGAAGCCCTTGAAGGCTTCGACAAAGGCGAAGTCGGGAACCCACTTCATGGTTTCAAAGGCGGAGAAGTCCAGCACCATCAGGTCCGCATTGCCGGAGGCGCGGCCGATGAGGGTGAAGACGAGGGCCACCAGGTAGCCGGCGACGATACCGATAATGAAGGGGATGAGCTTCATCATTTTCTTGCCCTTGACAGAGCAGAAGACGACGGTGAGCAGGGTGACCAGGGCGCAGCACAGGCTGACCCAGCCGCTGGCATTCATGACGAAGGTGCCGCTTTCATCCTTGACGGCGCCGAAGAGGGCATCCCCGATGGCGTTGCCGGCCAGGGACAGGCCGATGATGGCAACGGTGGGCCCGATGACCACGGCGGGCATAAGCTTGCTGACCCAGCCCACACCGCCGAGCTTCACGAAGATGGCGATGACCACATAGACGAGGCCGGCGAAGGCCGCACCGATCAGCAGGCCGGCATAGCCCACGGAGGTGGAGGCGGCACCGCCGAAGGCGGCGAACATGGAGCCCAGGAAGGCGAAGCTTGAACCCAGGAAAACAGGGCTCTTGAACCGGGTGAAGAGCAGGTATACGATGGTGCCGACGCCGGCGCCGAAGAGGGCCGCGCTCTGGCTCATGCCGTTGCCCACGATGCTGGGGACGGCGATGGTGGCCGCCAGGATCGCCAGCAGCTGCTGCAGGGCGAAGACGATCAGCTGACCGAAGCGGGGCCGGTCGCTGACTTTGTAAGTGAGGTTCATAGGAAGCATTCCTCCTTTCATATTCGGAGGGCCTCAGACATGAAAAAAGCCTGCCGGCTGTTTCGGCAAGCTACGATCATACTAACCAGGACCTTTGTTGAAGGCCGATCGGTCGCATCTTGTCGGCATCCCGTACCGTCTTAAAGACCCACCGCGGACAAATATACCATTTCCGGAAGGATGAAACAAGCACAGAATTTTTACAAATGTGTAAAAAAGAAACAAACAGCGGAAAAAGCGCCCCGGGGCGGGGAAATGCGGCCCCGAAGAAAAAGCGGAAGAGGGGAGAATTTTTATCTTGACAAACCTCATTCGATGAGATATCATAACAAAGCCGCTTGCGAGGCGGAGCCGGTTCCGGCGATCCCGCGCGGTACGCGGGGGAGCATAGCTCAGCTGGGAGAGCATTTGCCTTACAAGCAAAGGGTCACAGGTTCGAGCCCTGTTGTTCCCACCATTCACC
>OCVV012861217.1_pt1 | contig 14674 bp, 12 predicted proteins | sample 1539721 | NCBI WGS metagenome assembly OCVV01 (sample SAMN02144230, study PRJEB22623) | gut metagenome | biome: sheep rumen | host: Ovis aries | place: New Zealand
GCTGACAGCGCGTGTTATCTCGCACAGCCGTGCGGCGATACCTTTGAGGAGATTATGCTGCGCGGCATGGTAATCGGGTGCATGAAATGCCCGACAGAACAGCGAATACTGTACATTCGCAGCTTTGTGCCGTGTATCGGCAACTGGTCTGTGTGTGACAGCTTTTGCGCCGGCCTGAAAGAGGCAAACAACAAGCCGGAAGTGTACTGGCAGCTGGCGCTGTCTTATCTGCACAGTGCGGCAGAGTTTGAGGTGCGGTTTGGTGTGGTCATGCTGCTCGACTATTTTGCGCGCGGCGTTCGGATTCCCCGCACGCTGGAGCAGCTCGAAGGGGTTACCCATGAGGGCTACTATGTAAAAATGGCAGTCGCCTGGGCAATTTCTGTCTGCTATATCCGTGATGCGGCGGGCACATGGGACTGGCTGCAGCGCACGGAGCTGGATGAGCAGACGGTGCGCATGGCGATACAGAAAATTCTCGATTCCCGCCGGGTTCAGGGCAGGGATCGGCAGCGCATCCGCATGCTGCGCGAACAGAGAAAACGGTCTTGAATCCGGTTGGGTTCAGGACCTTTTTTGTGAAACGATGCGGTATGTGAGGAAAACGGAAACAACGGCTGGCCGGAATTTCGTCTCGTGCAAAATGGATCGGAAAAAATGTCCGACTCGGCCGGTTATTTGGGAAAAATCTTTGTTTATAATTTACAAATCGGCAGAATCATATTATAATATAGCAAACGGTGTGAATTCCTGCCCTGCATCCATGGGGAAAAAAGAGAAAATCTGTCGGACGGATGCGGGAAACCAAGATAAGGAGAGAATTGCCATATGGAGAAAACGAAGGGAACGAGAAAGCGTACATCGCCGAAGGCGGAGCCGCCCAAGCCGGTGTCGCCGTTTATCACCGAATTTGATCAGTACCTGTTCGGTCAGGGTGTGCACTATGAGATTTATAAGAAAATGGGTGCACATGCGGCGGAAAAAGATGGCGAAAAGGGTGTATATTTTGCCGTTTGGGCACCCAATGCAAAAAATGTCTGCCTTGTGGGCGATTTCAACGGCTGGAATACGACGGCAACACCCATGCAGCGCACAGAGCCGCTCGGCATTTACGAAATCTTTATTGCGGGCATGCAGGAGGGCGACCTGTACAAATATGCAGTAACCGGGCAGGAGGGCAAGACAGTCCTCAAGGCTGACCCGTACGGCTTCAGCGCGGAGCTGCGCCCGGGCACAGCATCGAGAGTTGCCTGCATTGACGGATTCCACTGGTCGGATCAGCGCTGGATGGATTCACGCAGACATTTCCAGTTCAAGAAGGAACCGATGGCGATCTATGAGATGCATCCGGGCTCCTGGAAAAAGCATCCGGCACAGCATGAGGATGATCCGGGATATTACAATTTCCGCGAGCTTGCGCCCAATCTGACGGAATACCTCAAGAAGATGGGCTATACGCATGTCGAGCTGATCGGCATTGCGGAGCATCCGTTTGACGGTTCGTGGGGCTATCAGGTCACCGGATATTACGCGCCCACTTCGCGTTACGGCACACCGCAGGATTTCATGTACTTTATCAATTACCTGCACAAGAATAAAATCGGCGTCATTCTCGACTGGGTTCCGGCGCATTTCCCGCGCGATGAGCACGGCCTGGCCAACTTCGACGGCTATCCGCTGTATGAGTATGGCGACCCGAAGAAGGGCGAGCATCCGGACTGGGGCACGAAAATTTTCGATTTCGGCCGCAATGAGGTCAAGAATTTCCTGATTGCCAACGCACTGTACTGGCTGACGGAATACCATGTCGACGGCCTGCGCATTGATGCCGTTGCATCTATGCTGTACCTCGACTACGGCAAGCAGGACGGTCAGTGGGTGGCAAATGAATACGGCGAGAACAAGAATCTCGATGCCATTGAGTTCTTCCGCCACCTCAATTCCATTGTACATCAGCGCCGTCCGGGCGCGGTCATGATTGCGGAGGAATCGACCGCATGGCCGATGGTTACCGGCTCTCCGGTGGACGGCGGTCTCGGCTTCGATCTCAAGTGGAACATGGGCTGGATGAATGATTTTCTGGAGTATCAAAAGTGCGACCCGTATTTCCGCAAGTTCAATCACAACAAGATGACCTTCTCCATGACATACGCTTACAGCGAGAATTATGTCCTGGTTATTTCGCATGACGAGGTGGTACACCTCAAGAAATCCATGATCGAAAAGCTGCCCGGCGACGATGAACACAAGTTTGCCAACCTCAAGGCGGCCTATGCGTTTATGCTCGGTCATCCGGGCAAGAAGCTGCTGTTCATGGGTCAGGAATTCGGTCAGCGCCGCGAATGGAGCGAAGAGCGCGAGCTGGACTGGGGCTGCCTGATGGACAGCAAGCACCAGGCATTGGCTGATTTTGTCAGCCAGCTTCTGACACTGTATCGGAAATATCCGGCGCTGTACGCGATGGATGACACATGGGACGGCTTTAACTGGATTAATGCCAATGACGGCGACCGCAGCATCTTCAGCTTTGTCCGCTATTCCCCGACGGGACGCAACAATCTGCTGTTTGTTGTCAACTTCACGCCGGTAGACCGTCCGGATTACCGCGTCGGCGTGCCGAAGAAAAAGCGCTATACCAAGGTGCTCAGCACGAACGCACCGGAAATCGGCGGCGCAGGCGACACAACGCCCGTGGTTTGTCAGGCAGTCAAGGGCGAGTGCGACGGCTGGCCGTATTCGATCTCGTATCCGCTGCCCGCTTACGGTGTTGCAGTCTTCAAATTCTAACGCATACAAGCACAGCGACCGGTTCTGTTCGTCAGAACCGGTCGCTTTTTATGTTTCAGAAGAATTTGTTCGATTTTCCGGTTCCGCCAGCATCGCGCCGCTGTGCACCTGCGTCAGGGTGACAAAAATCTGATCGCCCTGCTTTCCGCTGCCCGGAGGGAGGAGGACGGGAAAATGCCAGCGGCTGTGTGCGGGCTGACGGTCTGTGCGCCCGCGTTCCAGAACGACAGGAATCGTTTTCCCGACAAAGCTGTGCAGAAAACAGTCTGTCATCTCAGCAGCGAGTGCGCGCACCGCATCAGCGCGGCGGGCGCGTTCGGCAGGAGGAACCGAATCGGGCATGGACGCGGCAGGCGTGCCCGTGCGTTCGGAATAGGGAAAAACATGGATGGCGGAAAACGCACACTGCCGCAGAAAATCCATCGTCTGTGCAAATTCCTGTTCGGTCTCACCGGGGAATCCGGTGATGACATCGGTTGTAATCGAGCAGGTGGGAAATGCTGTGCGCAGACGGCGGACACAGGCGGCATATTGCTCCGTGGTATAGCGGCGGTGCATGCGCGCGAGCGTGGCATCACAGCCGGACTGCAGCGACAGATGAAAATGCACAGCGAGATTGTCAAACCGCGACAGCTCGCCGCAAAAGCGCGGCGTCACAATGCGCGGCTCAAGCGAGCCGAGCCGGATGCGCGTATGGGGCACTGCCTGACACAGCGCGGCGGTCAGGTCAATGCAATCGGGCTTTTTTTGCAAATCGCGCCCGTAGCTTGCGATTTCAATGCCGGTCACGACGATTTCGCGCACGCCCTCCCGGCTGAGCTGCTGCGCCTGCGCGACCGCCTGCTCCATCGGCAGAGAGCGCACATGTCCGCGCGCATAGGGGATGATGCAGTACGTACAATAGTTGTCGCAGCCGTCCTGCACCTTGAGCAGCGCGCGCGTGTGTCCGGGCAGCACACCGGCAGGCAGCGTCTCGAAGGCGCGTGTGCGGCGGATGTCCGACACCGCACATACCGGTGCGCGGCGGTGCACCGCCTGTTCGCACAGGTCGAGTACGGCGGCGCGGTCTGATGTGCCGCAGACGATATCCACACCGCCGAGCTGAGATGCGCGTTCCGGTTCGGTCTGTGCAAAGCAGCCGCACAGTGCGACAACCGCCTGCGGATTGTTCCGCTGCAGCCGGCGCAGTGCGCGCAGCGTTTTGTGGTCACCGGAGCTGGTGACGGTGCAGGTGTTCAAAATGCACACATCGGCATCCGCGTCCACCAGAGCATGTCCGCGGGCGGCGGCGAGCTGCGCGAGCGCCTGTGTTTCAAACTGATTGACTTTGCAGCCCAGTGTCGAAAAACAGAATTTCATGAAAAATCTCCCCGTCTAAGGTTGTAAAATCCTTGTGAATTTTCGGCTAAAGCCATGGATTGTTTCAGACGGAACTATTATAATAAATTTTACAGAGAGTTACAATGGGGTGAAACGTATGATTAAGGTTCGGATTCGCATGGAAAAGTCGTCCGATCTGGCGACACTGAATGCGGCGGCGTCGAGTATGCCGTTCGACATTGATCTGGTGTCCGGATGGTATGTTGCAGACGCGAAATCCATGGTGGGATTGTTCGGTCTCAATTTGTCCGCGCCCATCCGTGTGGACATTTACACCGACCGCCGCAATGCCGAGCCGTTTCTGCGCCGGATTCGCCCGATGCTGATGGAATAACGGTGACAGATACCGCAGATACATTTTCTGAAAAACTGCTGTTTTCCGGCTGATTCGGCTGGAGGGAACGGCAGTTTTTCTCTTCCGGATTTTTGCATGACTTTCCGACCCCGCGCATAGAGTGGGAAGGACGAAGGCTGCAGACAGACTTGCGGCCCGTAGGGGAAACGTGGCTGAGCCGGAGGAGGACGAGGTGCGTGAAGGCAAAACATATACTTGCGGCTGCGGCGGTGCTGATCGGTGTGATGGTGGGCTCTGCCGCGGCATCGGCGGCGGAACTGGGAGAGCTGCATGCAAAATCCGCCATCTTGACAACGGCAGATGGTCAGGTGCTGTATGAACAGAATGCAGACGAATCGTTGCCGCCTGCATCCGTGACCAAAATAATGACCATGCTGCTGGCCATGGAGGCAGTGGACAGCGGAGCCGCATCGCCGGACGATATGGTGACCGCGTCTGCTCACGCGGCGGAGATGGGCGGTTCGCAGATCTACCTCAAGGAAGGCGAACAGATGACTCTGGATGATATGCTCAAATCCATCGCCGTTGCGTCTGCAAATGATGCCGCTGTGGCTGTGGCGGAGCATTTGGGCGGAAGTGAGGAGGCCTTTGTCGCGCAGATGAACGCGCGGGCGAAGGAGCTCGGGTGTACGGGCACGACCTTCGTCAATCCAAACGGACTGGATACGGACGGCGAGGAGACACGCACAACAGCCCGCGATCTGGCGCTGATTTCCGCGGAGCTGCTGCGCCATGAGGATATTTTGAATTATACCTCCATCTGGATGGACAGCATCCGCGACGGCGCGTTTGGTCTGGCAAACACCAACAAGATGCTTCGCGTGTATAAGGGCATGATCGGCCTGAAAACCGGCTACACAAGCACCGCGGGATTCTGTATTTCGGCGGTCGCGGAACGGGATGGCATGCGTTTGATTGCCGTCGTGCTGGGCGAGCCGGACAAGGAATCGCGCAATACAGACATTGCGGCCATGCTCAACTATGGGTTTGCCAATTATGTAACGGTGCCCATGCTGGAGGACGGACAGGAGCTTGAACCGATACCGGTTGAGATGGGAGAAAAGGAATCTGTCCGCGTGCGGCTTGCGGATGAAACGCCGCTGCTGATGAAGAAGGCGGAAAAGGAACAGCTGACGCGGAACATTGATCTGGAGGAACAGGTACAGGCACCGGTAAAGGAGGGGCAGAAGATGGGCGAACTGGTGCTGCTGCGCGGCAAGGAGGAGCTTGCCCGGCGGGATATTGTGGCGGCGGAAGCGTCCCCGCGCCGCGGGCTTTCTGCGATTTACCGCGGTCTGCTTGAACAGCTGCTCATGAAAAAGCAGGCTGCCTGATCGGATGCCCCGCGATTTGGAGCGGAACGGGGGACATGATATCTGCCGGATTTTCTTCCGTCCCGCGAAATGACAGATATCACCTTGCGCCGCAAAAAGAACCGCTGGTTTTCTTTTCAAAAGACGTTGTTTTTTTTCGCGATTTATGATACCATGGAAATAACCTCAAAAGTAGATTGGGAGGAAAAACAAAAATGGTTAAATTAATTTTGGCGGCTACCGGAAGCGGTAAGACCAAGAGCATTATTGATCTCGTCAACGAAGCAGCGGTACAGGAGCCGGGCTCCGTCGTCTGCATTGCAAAGGGCAATCAGCTGAACTTTGATATTTCTCATAAGGCGCGCCTGATCAATGTACAGGATTATAATGTCAAGAGCTATCCTTCTCTTCTGGGCTTTGTAGCCGGAATCCATGCAGGAAACTACGACATCACCAAGATCTTCATCGACAGCCTGTATAAGGTTGCCTGCGACGACGATCCGGCAGATGCGGATGCATTCATCGAAGAGCTTGATGCGTTCTCTTCCAAGCACAACGTAGACTTCACAGTTGCCATGTCCGGTGATGCGGAGACTGCCAGCGACGTGATGAAGAAGTACCTGTAAGCATTACTTTGACCTTGAGACCCGCGAAATCCAGCGATTTCACGGGTCTTTTTCTATTTCAGAACAGGTTTTCGAGACTGGTATCTTCGCTGCGCAGCAGATCATCCACCGCCTGACGCAGGGCGGTCAGCTCCAGAAACAGCTGTGACTGGTCATCCAGACGCGCGCAGGCGTCGGCGCGCGCAAACCCGAGCCGCACCTCGTCCAGCTTTCGCTCATTGAGTATGGCGGACAGAAAGCGCTCGTGGTTTTCGAAATCCTGCTGTGCCTCTGAGAGAAGGGAAGCGGCGGCCGTTCCGTCCGATTCCCGTGCGGAGTGCTGCGCAGCGGTGAGGGTGTGGGAAAGCCGGCTCGTCATATCGGAAACGGTATGCACGCTGTACAGTCCGCCCAGGATGACGCTGACCATCAGCACGACCGCCGTCACCAATCGCTTCATGCCGCACCTCCGGTCTTTTGCTGATAAAACACATTGCCGCAGTCGTCGAGCGTGAGCAAAAATACGTCGTCCAGTGTTTTTGCCCCGTGCTTGCGGCACTGCTCGCGCACCCATGCCTCGCTTTTGCCGAGCTGACGGATGTTGTAATCAATCAGCTTTCCTTCGCTGACGAGCGCCAGCGGCATGCCGACCTCTGACGGTTTCGTTTTCAGGTCATCTGCTGTCAGCGGCTGGCGCATCGCCCGCAGAATGACACTGAGCTGCCCGTTCGTTTCAATGATGGCATAGCGGACATCCTCAATTTTTGTGACGCCGGCAAAGCGCAGACCATCCAGAATATCCTCTGCCGTCAGGCGCAGACTGCGCAGCATTTGCGCGTCAAACTGCCCGTCCTTGATGACGACACATGGATTGCCGCTGAGCAGGCGGCGAATATGACGGCTGCGGCGGGAGATATAGGAGAGCAGCACCTCGACAGACAGCAGGGTTGCCAGCGGGACCATGCCCCCGAGAAGCGGAACGGCGGCATCCTGCAGGGGGATGCATGCCAGTTCGGAGACGAGAATTGTCACAGCAAATTCGGAGGGAGACAGCTCGCCCAGCTGCCGTTTTCCGGTAAAACGCAGACCGCCGATGACAGCGGCATAGACAATGGCTGTGCGTATAACCAGAAGCAACAAGAAGATCACCTCGCAGAACCGGATTAGAGAATAGCTGTAGTATTCTCCATATAGCGGAAAGGTATGCACTGCAAGGAGGTACATTGCGGGCAGAAAAACTGAAAATTATGTTGACATTTTGGAAATTGAAGATATAATTAAATTGATGAAAGGAAGAAATGCAGAGACCGGAAGAGTAGCTTCCCCGAAGCTTTCAGAGAGCTGTCGTCAGGTGCAAGGCAGCAGGGGAGGAGAAGTGAACGTCATCCGTGAGCAGTTCAGGCGAACAGATTGACCAATCCAAAGTAGCCCGAATCGGATCAGCCTCCGTTACCAGGCAAGCATTACGCAGTTTTCTGCCGATGCGTCGAGTGGTCGCCCCACGGGCGGCAATAAGAGTGGTACCGCAGAGCACAGTCTTTGTCTCTTTTGACGAGAGATAAGGGCTTTTTTCTTTGCATGTCCGAACAGCAGAAGACTGCTGGCCGGAAAAAATGATTCAGGAGTGATTGCTATGAAACTCAATGGCTCACAGATTCTCATTGAGACGCTGCTGGAACAGGGAACCGATACGATTTTCGGTTATCCGGGCGGCGCCGTGCTCAATATCTATGACGAGCTTTACAAGTATTCCGACCGCATCCGTCATGTCCTGACGGCACATGAGCAGGGTGCGTCCCATGCGGCAGACGGATATGCGCGCGCCACCGGAAAGGTGGGCGTATGTCTCGCGACATCCGGACCGGGAGCCACCAATCTGGTCACCGGTATTGCGACCGCTTATATGGATTCCATCCCGATGGTCGCCATTACGGGCAACGTCGGCACATCGTTTATCGGACGCGACAGCTTCCAGGAGGTGTATATCGCCGGCATTACCATGCCGATTACCAAGCACAATTTTGTTGTGCGCCGCATTGAGGAGCTGGCGGACACCGTTCGTCTGGCATTTGAAATTGCGATGAGCGGACGGCCGGGTCCTGTACTCATTGATATCCCGAAGGATGTCACGGCTGCGGTCTGCGAGTTTGAGCACAAGCCCGCGGCACAGAAGCGTCCGAATCCGAAGATTGAGCAGGAACAGATCAAAAAGATGGCGGATATGATCAACCGCAGCGAACGTCCGGTTATCTTCTTCGGCGGCGGCGTCATCGCGTCCGGCGCGTCGGAGCTGCTGGAGGAGCTGATTCATCGCGCGGATATTCCCGCCTGCCACGCCATGATGGGTATTGGTGCGCTGCGCTGCGACGATCCGCTCAACATGGGCATGATCGGCATGCACGGCTGGGTTTCCGCCGGACGCGCGGTCGACAAGGCAGACCTGCTGATTGCACTGGGCACGCGTTTTTCCGACCGTGTTGCAACCAAGATGGGCGATTTTGCAACCGGCGCGAAGATTGTACAGGTTGATATTGACCCGGCAGAGGTCAATAAAAATATCGCGGTTGACCACAATGTCATCGGCGATGCGCGCGATGTTCTGGAGGCGCTGCTTCCCATGATCGACCACGCGGACCACACGCCGTGGAAGCAGCAGATTGAGACATGGAAAACGCGGATGGACTACAAACCCAAGGATGACGATTCCGTCCTTCGTCCGCATCAGCTGATGCGCAAAATTGACGAGCTGATCTCGAAGGATGACATCATTGCGACAGATGTCGGACAGCATCAGATGTGGGCGGCGCAGTTCACGGGACGCGAAAAGCCGCGCACGTTCCTGTCCTCCGGCGGCCTGGGAACAATGGGCTACGGCTACGGTGCGGCCATCGGCGCACAGGTCGGACAGCCTGACCGCAAGGTCGTTCACATCACGGGTGACGGCAGCTTCCACATGAACTTGCAGGAAATGTGCACAGCGGTCAGCTTCCGTCTGCCGGTGATCACCGTTGTTGTCAATAACTCCGTACTCGGCATGGTTCGCCAGTGGCAGACCTCGTTCTACGGTCAGCGTTATTCCAACACCGACCCGCACAGAAAGACAGATTTCGTCAAGCTGGCAGAGGCGTTCGGCGCAAAGGGCATTCGCTGCCGCACACTGGCAGAATTTGATGCGGCAATGCGCGAGGCACTGCAGGCGGACGGACCGGTAATCATTGATGCTGTTGTGGATAAGGACGAGCGTGTTCTGCCGTTTATTCCGGCAGGTCAGACCATCCGCAATGTTGTCGTTGATTGATGGAGGGGACAGCTATGGAAAAATATATTATCTCGGCTCTCGTAAAGAACCGTTCCGGCGTACTGGCTCGCGTATCCAGCCTGTTCGGCCGCCGCGGCTTCAATATTGATTCACTGACCGTTTCTCCGACGACAGATGAGGCGTTTTCCCGCATTACGATTGTTGTAATCGGCGACGAGTACACACTGGAGCAGGTGCTCAAGCAGATGGCAAAGCTGGAGGAATGCGTTGCAGTCAGCCATATTGAGGAAGAGGATGCCTTCTGCTGGGAGCTGGTTCTCGTAAAAATCCGCGGCGACGCGGCGGTGCGCGAAAGTGTCCGCGAAATCTGCGCGGTTTACGGCGCGAATGTTGTCGACTCCAACGAGAAAACCATCATTGTCCGTATGGACGGCACACCGTCGCATCTGAATACATTCCTCTCTGTCATTCACAGCTTTGACATTGTGGAATCCAGCCGCACGGGTGTCACCGCAGTACACAAGGACGCAGTCCTGAAATAAAAATGATTGCGGCAGTCTGCTGCCGTCTGATTGAGAACCGTTCTGCCGCAGTGCAGCGCGTTTGAAGGAGGTACTTATGGAATTAAGAAGTTATAACGTCACGCGCGGAATTGAGCGCGTGCCGCAGCGTTCCCTGCTGCGCGCCACCGGACTGACGGAAGAGGAAATGAACCGCCCGCTGGTCGGCGTTGTTTCCGCATACAGCGAAATTATTCCGGGTCACATCAATCTGGACAAAATTGCAAATGCTGTCAAAACCGGTGTCAGCATGGCAGGGGGCACACCGATTCTCGTACCGGCAATCGGCGTATGTGACGGCATTGCCATGGGCCATATCGGCATGAAGTATTCGCTGCCGTCCCGTGAGCTGATTGCAGATTCCGTAGAGACGCTCGCACAGGCGCATCAGTTTGACGCGCTGGTGCTCATCCCGAACTGTGATAAGATTGTTCCGGGCATGGTCATGGCGGCAGCACGCCTGAATATCCCGTCCATTGTCTGCTCCGGCGGACCGATGCTGGCAGGCCGCGTCGACTGTGAAAATGTCTCGCTCTCCTATACCTTTGAGGCGGTCGGCGCACGCAAGGCAAATCTGATTGATGATGCACAGCTGACCGATATTGAACAGCACTCCTGCCCGGGCTGCGGCTCCTGTTCGGGCATGTATACGGCAAACTCCATGAACTGCCTGTGTGAAGCCATCGGTATGGCGCTGCCGGGCAACGGCACGATTCCTGCGGTTTATTCCGACCGCATTCAGCTGGCAAAGCACGCCGGCATGAAGATCATGGAGCTGCTCGAAAAGGACATCAAGCCGCGCGACATCATCAATGAAAAGGCGATCCACAACGCGCTGGAATGCGAAATGGCACTCGGCTGCTCCACCAATACCATCCTGCACCTGCTCGCAATCGCACATGAGGCAGGGCTGGATTTTGATCTGGAGACGATGAACAAAATCTCGGATCAGACCCCGAATCTGTGCCATCTGGCACCGGCCGGACGCACCTATATCCAGGAGCTCAATGAAGCAGGCGGCATTTACGCCGTCATGAACGAGCTGTCCAAAAAGGATCTGATTGAGCTGGATACGATCACCGCGACCGGCAAAAAGGTCGGGGAGAACATCGCAAACTGCCATAACACCAATCCGGAGGTCATCCGCCCGATTGACAATCCGTATATGCAGACCGGCGGTATTGCTATTCTGTGGGGCAACATCGCGAAGGAAGGCTGCGCCGTCAAGCAGAGCGCCGTTGCACCGGAAATGATGAAGCATTCCGGTCCTGCGCGCGTCTTTGACAGCGAGGAAGAGGCGATTGAAGCCATTTACGGCGGCAGGATCAACAAGGGAGATGTGGTTGTCATCCGCTACGAGGGACCGAAGGGCGGTCCGGGTATGCGTGAGATGCTCAACCCGACTTCCGCGCTTGCAGGCATGAAGCTGGACAAGGATGTCGCGCTGATCACGGACGGACGCTTCTCCGGCGCATCCCGCGGCGCCTCGATCGGTCATGTTTGTCCGGAAGCTGCCATGGGCGGCGAGATCGGCTTGCTACAGGAGGGCGATATCATTGAGATTGATATCCCGGCACATTCTGTCAACGCAAAGGTCTCCGATGAGGAATTTGCAAAGCGCCGTGAGACCTTTGTCCCGCATGAGCCGAAGATTCAGACCGGCTGGCTGGCACGCTATTCCCGTCTGGTCACCTCGGCGAATAAGGGCGCTGTTCTGAAGTAAGCGGCTGCCTTTGTCATCGCATGAAGTATCCCCTGTTTGTCACCCGGACAGACAGGGGATTTTTTGGCGAAAAAGTGTGTTGTCAGAGAGACAGCCGGCGCAGACCCAAGGAAACCGAGCGGCTGTATTTCAAAAAAGCATCGCAAACGGCGGGGAACAAAAACGCGGCAGCTTTTGCGGAGCGCCTGCCGCCCGAATGTCGTTTTTTCAATGCAAGATAGAGGCAATGAAAAAAGTCCTCCCGAAATCCGGCGGAGGCCAACCCCGTCAGACGAGTCGAGAGGACTTGCTTTTATATGCTGCGGAGCAGCGCGCGGATTTCCTCCACGACGTCCGCAGTGGTTTTGTCCGCCCAGGCGATCAGCTCCGGGTGCCCGTCTGCCATGGCGTACAGCGTGCCCGCATGTCCGACAAGCGGGAGATCGTTTTCGTTGTCCCCGAAGGCGGCGCAGTCCTCCGCCTCGACGTGCAGATGTGCACACAGTACATCCAGGGCCGTGCCCTTGTCGCAGCCCTCGCGCAGGAAATCCATCCAGCTGCTGCGTCCCACGACCGGTATGAGATACGGCGCAAAGGACTGGAATTGTGCGCCGAGCGCCGCATCTACACCGCTGTCCCGATACAGAGAAATCTTGAGAAACGGCTCCTCCACTGCGCAGACATCGGAAACCACGGTTGTGTCGTTGCCGACATGCTCGCGCATGTGCGTGACAAAGGCGGACTGTTTCGGCTGAACATAGCAGGTGTGTACGCCGGACAGCAGCACCTCGCAGTCCGGCTGCGCGAGAATGGCACGCATGAGCGACTGTCCTGCCGTGCGGTCGATGGTCTCGCGGGAAAGAATCGTATCCTGCCAGACAACCAGACTGCCGTTTTCACAGATATAGCCGATTTCATCTGCGACCGGCGCAAAAAGCTTACGGATATTGTGATATTGTCTGCCGCTGCACGCGGCAAAATAAATGTCATGTCTGCGCAGCTCGCGGATGAGAGGAAACAGTGCGGGGGGAATCCTCCGTTCGTCACCGCGCATCAGTGTGCCGTCGATATCACTTGCCAATAATCGAACCATGTCATTGCTCCTCGGATTTTTCTCTATTATACCATTCTTTCATGCAGAGGAAAAGAAAGAGGCTGTCTCTTTGTGAGACAGCCCCGGACATTGCGGACCATGTTATGTCAAATTATTTTTTCACCCTGCGCTCCGCGTCGATGGTCGGCTGGAAACGCTCGACCTCCTTGGCAATGACACCGGACAGAGCAATCAGGCAGATCAGGTTCGGAACAGCCATCAGTGCATTGGCAATATCGGACAGGCTCCACGCCAGCTTGAGGGATGTCGTCGCGCCGATAAACGTAATCAGTGCAAAGACAACGCGGTATGCCATGCAGATGGACGGCTTTTTCACGATGTATTCCAACGCCTTTTCGCCGTGGTATTCCCAGCCGAGAATGGTGGAGAAAGCGAACAGAACGATGCCGATTGTGACCATCCAGCCGCCAAAGGTGCCGAGCACGGTTTCAAAGGCGGCAATGGTCAGCGGGGAACCGGTGAGCAGCTCTCCGGTTGCCGGATCAATGGTGCCCAGAACACCGGAGGAGCAGATCGCCAGACCGGTGACGGTGCAAATGACAATGGTGTCGAAGAATGTACCGGTCATGTTGATGTAGCCCTGACGCACCGGATCGTCTGTCGTTGCCGCCGCAGCAGTAATCGCAGCCGAGCCCATACCTGCCTCATTGGAGAACAGACCGCGGGCAACACCGAAGCGCATGGAGTTCATCATACCCGATACGATGGAACCGAGAACACCGCCGGTGAGTGCCGTCGGGGAAAAGGCGCATTTGAACATCAGTACGATTGCTGCGGGGACTGCCTTGATGTTGCCCAGAATGACAAGAATGCCGAAGAAAAAGTAAAAGACAGCCATGACCGGAACGATGACAGAGGATACCTTCGACAGGCGGGTGATGCCGCCCAGCAGGATAAACAGAACCAGCGCCGCGATAATGGTACCGGTAATCCACGTCGGAACATGGAAGGTGCTCAGCAGGGCGGAGGAAATCGAATTTGCCTGTGTCAAGTTGCCGATGCCGAACGATGCGACGACGGCGAAAATCGCGAACAGCATGGCCAGAACTGCGCCGGCAGTTTTGTTCTTAAAGGCATGCTTCATGGTGGTCATCGGACCGCCGAGCATTTCACCCTGTTCGTTTACGGTGCGGTATTTGATTGCCAGCATACATTCGGCGAATTTGCTGGTCAGACCGAAAACCGCGGAAATTTCCATCCAGATCAGAGCGCCCGGACCGCCGCTGACCAGTGCCGTGGCCACGCCGACAATGTTGCCTGTGCCAATGGTGGCGGCAAGCGCGGTCATCAGAGCCGCAAACGGCGAGATATCACCGGTGCCGCGGTTGGTCTGACGCGCCTCTTTGCTCAGCACGGATTTCAGTGCATAGGGCAGATTCAGCCAGCTGCGAAAGCCGATGCGGATGGTCAGGAAAATTCCGGTTCCGATCAGCAGGACCAGCATAACCGGGCCCCATACAAAGTCGTCAATCTGGCCGACGATTTTTGTAAGCATTTCCATAGTTTACCAACTCCCTTTCTTCCGTAACAAATAATAATTGCAGACCTACAAACAGCGCGAGCAAGACGCCATTGTCTGTCTGCAATCCATCATTTTTT
>OCVV012832924.1_pt1 | contig 14668 bp, 9 predicted proteins | sample 1539721 | NCBI WGS metagenome assembly OCVV01 (sample SAMN02144230, study PRJEB22623) | gut metagenome | biome: sheep rumen | host: Ovis aries | place: New Zealand
CACCTCAAGTATGCCTGCGTCCTCCGCCTTGCTCTGCGAAATTTCTCGCTAACAAATTTGTTAAAGCGTTTAATGGATACTTAGTATAAACAAGATACAATCGATCCATGCAACAACGCCGCGTACGGTTGGTACGCGGCGTTTGATCGTTCCTTGGATTATGCTGTTTTGATGAATTCCTCGATCGCCTTGATCGAGCGCTTGGCGGCGACTTCGCGGAACTGCATGAAGTCCATAAATTCATTGTCGTCGAAGTCGTCCGAGATACTGCGCAGGATCGCGAACGGGACGTCGTTGCGATAGCATACCACGGCGACCGCCGCGCCCTCCATCTCACACGCGAGGGCGCCGAAGTGATCCGCGATACGGCGGCGGCGATCACGAGCGGTGATGAAAACGTCGCCCGAGGCGATCCGTCCGCGGAACACGCTGATGCCGTCGATGGTTTTGCACGCGGCGGCGAGCTTGTCGGCGGTCGCCTTGTCGGCAGGGAAGTAGGTGCGCAGTTCGTCGTTGAACTGCACCTGACCGAGCGGATCGCCCGCTGCGGTGCTGTCCATATCATGCTGGACGCAGTCGTCGGAGATCACGATATCGCCGATGCGGATATCGCCCGACAGCGAGCCCGCGATACCGCTGTTGATGATGACGTCGGGGTGATAGGTATCGATCATGATCTGAGCGCTCATCGCGGCATTGACCTTGCCTACGCCGCATTCACAGCATACGACCTCCTTGCCGAAGAGCTCTCCCTTGTAGTAGGTGATCTTGGCGACGGTGGCCGCTTCTTTGTTCTCCATCCTATTGACAATGCCCTCGACCTCGATGCCGAGTGCACAGATAAAGCCTAACATTATATACCTCCGGTATTAGTGTTCAGTGGTTAGCGGTCAGTGGTCAGTATCGCAGGTCGCTTTGCTCCGATGATTAGAAATCGGGTGCGGGCAGAGCCCGCCCATTTGCTGATCACTAATCACTGATCACTTATCACTGATGTTATTCCAAGTTCCCTGTCAGCAGCATTGCCGCGCAGAGCGCCGCAACGGGCGCGGTTTGGGCGCGCAGGATGCGTTTGCCCAGTGTGGCGACCTTGACGCCGTTTTGCGTGAGATAATCGATCTCCTCCTGCTCGAAGCCGCCCTCCGAGCCCGTGATCAGCGCGAGTGATTTGATCTTGCCTTGGATCAATGTGCCGAGCTTCTCGCCGCCGCATTCATAAAAGACGACGGACGCGTCCGTGTTTCTGACAGCTTCGGGAATTTCACGCAGCTTGATGCAGTCATTCACGCGCGGGATAACGCCGCGGCGCGATTGAGAGGCGGCGTTGTCGGCGATCTTCTGCCACCGGGCGCGCTTCTTTTGCAGCCCCTTTTCATCGGGTCGTGAAATGCACCGCGCGCTCAGGAACGGCGTGATCTCGCTCGCGCCCAGCTCGACCGCCTTTTGCACCACGTCGTCGATTTTGTCGCCCTTCATCAGCGCGATGAACAGGTTGACGCGCACATCGGGCTCCTGCTCGCATTCGGTGGAGCCCAGGATCCGCACGGTGACGTCGGTGCGGGTGATCTCGGTGATCTCGCACTCGTGCCGTCTGCCGTCGGGGGTGCAGAGGGTCAGCGCTTCTCCTACCTTCATCCTGAGCGACCGCGCGATATGCGACGCGTCCTCGCCCGTGATGGTATAGTATTCGGTTGTCAGTGCGTCATTCGCGAAAAACCAAGCCATAATATCTCCATATACCGTCATTGCGAGAATCCGACGCGCTTCAGCCCGCGGTAATCTCACATTCCGTATTTGTAAACAAATTCTAACAAATTTTGCGGATGATTGCAATAGGGGAGAAGAGGGTTTATAATAATGAGGAATTAGGAATGAGGACTTAGGAATGGGGAATGAATGGGGAGGACAGGCACGTACATCTATCATCCAACGATGCAATACCCTGTATTTTTTCTGTAGGGGGACGACATTTATGACGTCCCGATCCTTTCCGCTAAATCACTTTATTATGCGAAGCATATCATATTTTAGATTATTCTAAATTCCTAATTCCTAACTCCTCATTCCTCATTAATATTGGAGGTTGTTATGAAAACATCTGAATTATTGGAGCTGTTGGCTCAGGATCATATTGACGAGAAGGAGCTGCCCGAATTATTGGTAGCGGCATTGACTAAGCGCAAAAAGCGCATTGCGACTGCCGAGAGCTGTACGGGCGGACTGGTATCCGGCGCGATTACCTCGGTGTCGGGCGCGTCGGGCGTATTCGACTGCGGCGTGTGCACCTACGCGAACCATATCAAGCACAAGCTCATCGGCGTGCGTGAGGAGACGCTCTCCACCTACGGCGCGGTATCGGATCGCACCGCCGCCGAGATGGCACGCGGCGTCCGTCTGCTCGCGGGCGCGGATATCGGTATCTCTACTACCGGTATCGCGGGTCCCTTGGGCGGCACGCTCTATAAGCCCGTCGGACTGGTCTATATCGGCGTCAGCACCGAGCTGGGTCTGCATACCGAGAAAATGCTCCTCGGCGAGAACAACGCCGACCGCGAGCGAATCCGTGAGCTCGCCGTTACCGCGGCACTGTACTTCGCGCTCAAGGAGCTGGAGAAAATCGACTAGGGTGACAGGAATATGCCCGTCAAAACCACGGTTCGGATTATACCTGTCACCCTAACCAAAACATGACAAGACCGTCGGATATCCGGCGGTATTTTTTGTGCTTATGTATATTGAAGAATCAAAACGAATTATGTATAATATAATGGTTCGACAAAAAAGGAAAAATAAGTGACAAATTTGTTATAATATGAACTATTATCGCGATCCTTGCATCTTTATAAATGTAATAAGAAACAAAGGAGTACTCGAATGACAGAGCTGCCGCCAAATTTGATAGATGATCTGCGCGCGGGAAAAGACGACGCTTATCAAAAGCTCTACGAGCTTTACGCCGATCGGATCTACATACTGGCCTTCGGTGTTTTGCAGAATGAAGCTGACGCGCAGGACGTTGTCCAAAGAACCTTTTTCAGCGTTTATCGCAAGTTGTATTTGCTGCAAAACGATAAGTGCTTTCAAAAGTGGCTGATGAAGATCGCCTCCAATGAGTCGTTGATGCTCCTGCGCCACCGCAAGCCGGTGGATTTGTACGGCGACGAGTCGGAGGACGAGTTGTCGGACGTGTTTCAGGGCGAGGTCATGCTGCCCGAGGTCGCCGCAGAGCGCAGCGAAGAGGCTGAAAAGCTCAGTGCGATCATCGCGCGACTGCCCGAGGTTCAGCGCAGGACGCTGATCCTGTACTACTACCACGAAATGAAGATCCGTGAGATCGCGGAGGTGATGGAGTGCAGCGAGGGCACGGTCAAGACCCGCTTGCGCAACGCGCGAATCCGCGTCAAGAGCGAGTGGGAGAAGCAGGAGGGCGAGAGAAAGCACTACGGCGTCATGCTGCCGTTCGGCGACGTATTCGTTCGCTTGTTAAAGCAGAGAGAGCCGCAAAAACGGCGCCGATCCGCCTTGTGGAAGCGGATCCGCAGGCGCTTGGGCGAGCCCGACGATTTTTATCTGCCTACGCGCAGGAGCAACAACGTCGCGGCGCGGATCGGCGCGTATGTCGCGGTCGGCGTTGTGACCGTGATGCTGGCTTCGGCGACCTTAGCCGGCGCGGCGGAGGAGTTTGAGGAGCCCTCGGGCGGCTTTAACGGCAAGACTCAACAAAACAATATAGCTGAAACACAGCCCGAGAGAACCGTCTACAAGGCCAACGAGGATATCGTACAAAGACGGATCGGCACAGGCGGCAACGGCGGCGACATGATCTACAGCTATGAGGAGTATTACCCGCTTGTGCAGCAGGTGATCGAGGATATCCCCGAAGAGATCGACGCGACGCAGCCCACGGAGTCTCCCACCGAGCCGCCGACAGAGCCGCCGACAGAGCCGCCGACAGAAGCGCCGACGCAGGCGCCCGCCGAAGCGCCGACGCAGTCCCCTCGCGAGCAGATGCTCGCCGAGATGTCCGGCAGCTTTAGGATCGTTCATGAGATGTACGCCAACACTGCCGCTGTCAGCGGCGACAGCCTGACCGTCAACGATTCGGATCGAGAAGTTACTTTCGAATCGCTGCCGTTCAACAACTTGGAGCAGGTCGCCGACGGCGTCTATCGCTTTGAGCTGGCGCAGCAGGAGCGGTATGACGGCATGTTCAGCCTATGGAGCGGCTATTATTATCAGCAGGGAACCTCCGTATCCTATTTGCCGCAGGAGTTGAACGAACTGTTCCGCAGTCTCGGATATTGGCGGTATGAGATACGCTACTCCGTAGATGATTATCGGATGCAAAAGGATGTGCTGCTGCTGCTCGATCCTCAGAATACGAGCTATTATCAATATTACTATCGTTCTGAATAAAAAATGAACCCTTTTGTCGGTTTTTGCATCTTAATTAATGTGAGAGTTTTTATCTCTAATTTCTTTACAGGAGGACAAAAATGAAGAACTATCGAAAGATCCTATCCATTCTCATGGCGCTGATCCTCGCGCTGAGCGTGATCGCCGTTCCGTTGAGCGCTTCGGCGGCGGTGAGCGACCAAGCGGCTGTGGGCGAGTATATCCCGAGCCCTACGAACGGCAAGGTGGATCCCGCCTACCCCGATTTTGAGTATACCGTTGCGAACGGTGAGGCGAAGATCATCAATTACAACTTCAACGGCAGTACGGTCACCTTTCCCTCAAAGCTCGGCGGCTACCCCGTTACGAGTATCGGCGAGGCGGTGTTCTATACCTGCGCCTCTCGGGTGACCGGCGTCGTGATCCCCGATACGGTCAAAACGATCGACAGAATGGCGTTTTACTATTGTAATAGCATGACGAGCGTGAAGATCCCCGATTCTGTCACGAGTATCGGTGACATGGCTTTTTTCAGTTGCACATCGCTGGAGGATTTTGTGTTCCCCGCTTCTCTGGAAACGATCGGATATATGGCTTTTTCCGACTGCGCTTTGAAGAATGCCGAGCTTCCTGATAAGGTCAAAACGATCGGCCATAGAGCTTTCGGCGGATGTAAGGCGCTTCAGAAAATCTTTATCCCGGCGTCCGTTACCGAGATCGGCGACAAGGCGTTCACAGGGGATAGAAGAGATTCGGCGGATGCGTTGTCGAGCATTATTGTTGCCCCTGCGAACAAGGCTTATGACAGCAGAAACAACTGCAACGCGCTCATCGAGACTGCGACAAATACCCTGCTCGTCGGATGCAACAATACGATCATCCCCGATTCCATCACCGCAATCGGTGAAAATGCGTTCGGCGGCTGTACCGGATTGAAGCAAATCGATATTCCCGATGGGGTGAACAGTATCGGCGACGGCGCTTTTTACAAATGTGCTTCTTTACAGCAAATCTCTCTCCCCGACGGGGTGACCGGTATCGGTGAATTGATGTTTAGTGGTTGTACCGCTTTGACTGCGATCGATTTACCTGCTGAGTTGAGTAGTATCGGTGAGAAAGCGTTTGGTGGCTGTACCGCGCTGACAAGCGTGACATTCCCCGAAAGCCTTATCGTAATCGGCTGGTTCGCTTTTTCCGGCTGTGAAGCTCTCAAGAGCGTGACGATTCCCGCGTCTGTGGAATATATCGGGGAAGAAGCCTTTTACAACTGTGAAGCAATCAAGAGCGTGACCATCCCTGCGTCCGTGGATTATATCGGGGATAAAGCCTTTGGCTTCTATAAGGTTTATGAACAAGGCGGCAGTCATGATGAGTGGGGCTGGTGGAGTCATCTCATGGATGACTTCACCATGTATGGCTATTACGGCTCCGGCGCCGAGCGCTACGCGATTGGTGATTATGGCAGTGATCACATTCGCTTCATCGGTCTCAACGAGATGCCGACCAGCAAGAAGGTCAAGGCGGAGCTTTCCGACGGAATGTTGCTGGAGGCCAACGACCTGACCGGCAAACCCGCCACAGACAGCATCGGCAATCCCATTGATCTGAGTGAAAAGCTCCCCGGTAAAACCGTCATCGGCGCGTATGATCTCGCCCTGTGGAACGCGGATCACCGCGCTGTCCCCCGACCCGAAGAGTCTGTACTCGTGAAGATCCGCTGCTCAACGCCTGACGCGGAGGTCTATGCCTATGATTACGGCAATTTGGTAGATATGAAAGCGGACTATGACTTTGACAGCGGTTGCTTTACCTTCAGAGCCGATCAGTTCACCAAGTATACCAAGTATTATATTGCGGCGCCCGGTACCGACGTTGTCATCCCCGTATGCGGCGACGCTGACGGCGACGGCAAGATCACCTCGCGTGATGTGACAGTCTCCCGACGCCATATCGTCATGCTCGATACCCATGTGGATGAGGACGTCCTGATGCACGGCGACGTTGACGGCAACGGGAAGGTGAACGTCCTTGATGTGACCTTGCTCCAGCGTGATCTTGTAATGTTAGATACCGCTTACCCGATCGGCGAGCTGTATTGATACATAACCATGCGGACTGTCGCTCCGTTCAACAAGGTAATTTTTTAGCGGCTGAGGTTGAGCGGCAGTCTGCATAACTCATGTTTTCCCCGGCGGGAACACCGCCGACCGCGTGCGGTGCAGAGAACGCCTCGTCACCGCGGCGCTGTAATCTGAGCTCAAAATAATGATAAAACTGTGATAAATGACCATCGGTTCTGCCGGTGGTCTTTTTTGATGAACGATTGACAATAATCATAAAACGTATTATGATTAAAAAGATTACAATATTGTATGATTTAGATCCAAATCTGTTTTTCTGTCATCAAATCAATGGAAAAGCAGAGGGGAGAACCGATGGTGGAAATAAAGCAAGAATTATTTGATGAGCTGCGCGCAGGCAAATCCGAAGCATATAAAAAGCTATATGATTTATACTATGAGCCGGTCTATACGCTGACCTATGGTATTTTGCAAAACTATGACGACGCACAGGACGCCGTCCAGCTGACCTTTATCCATGTGTTTCAAAAGCTGTCTACATTAAAAAATGACGGCAGCTTTACCGCATGGCTGATGAAGATCGCAAACAACGAGGCGTTGATGCTCCTGCGCAAGCGCAAGAACATCCCCGTCCCGGATGAAGATATCGAATTGCAGGTACCGGAGCAATCGATCGATGAGCCGACGCTGCCCGCAACGATGGCGGAGCGGCGCGATACCGCCGAGCGGCTGCGCCGTATCATCGAAGCGCTGCCCTACGAACAGCGCGAGACGCTGGTGCTGTATTATTATCATCAGCAAAAGATTACGGAGATCGCCGCGATCATGGGTTGCAGTGAGAGCACGACAAAATCCCGCCTGCGCTATGCGCGCGCCTTTGTCAAAAAAGAGGTCGAGCAATGGGAGAAGAAGAACGGCGAAAAATTCCGCGGCGTCGCGATGGCGCCCTTCGGCGAGGTGTTTGTTCAGCTGCTGCAAAAGGACGCGAAGAAGAAGCGCCGCAGGGAAAGGACGTGGAAAGCGATCCTTCCGGCGCTCTATACGACCTCGGGATCGGCAGGCTACGCGGCGGGCGTATTCACGACAGCAAGCTCCTCGCTGATCGTCAAGCTCGCGGCAGGAGCGGCGGTGTGTGTGATCGCCGTGACAGGGATCGCGGGCGTCGCGTCAGGCGGCGGAAACGGCGAAGAAAAGGGCGGCAGCTTCTACGGAGGCTCCGGACAGGCGCAACAGGAGGTGCAAAATCAAAACGCAGCGAATAATACCCGAACATCTAACGCTGTGTCACAAAACGATAGAAACTTGGGAGATGAAACAACAGAATCCATAGGGTTTTCTCAATTCTCCGGTCATTATCTTACTATAATGGATTCGGGACAATGGTTAACGGAGATGGATGTGAATGAAGACGGTTCTTTTTCGGGACGATATATGGATTTTGAACCACAAGCAAAAGAGTTTTACAGTGAGAACGGTTATTTGGTTAAGATCTATTATTCTAAATTCAGCGGTTCTTTCAGTAATATAAGAAAGTCAGGTGAGTCTGTTTATTCGTTTCAAGTGGATCGAATCAATTATGAGAATCAGCCCGGTACTCAAGAAATTAAGTTGCCGGACGATCCGGTGATTTCCGATCTTGAAGAGACTTGTCTTTTCCTATATACTACAGCTTATGGTTTGGACGAAGGAACAAAAAGCTTCTACCTCTACACACCTGATACGCTGATCTCTTCTTTGCCCTCCGATTATTACATGCAACTAACCAAGAGTAAAATATTTTTTCACGATACTTTTCCCGGTTATGGGTTATACTCGCCTGAAAGCGGATACGGATGGATCAAGGATAATTATGAAGATTATTACTATCCGATTATAGATTGAAAAAAAATGTGAATAATTAAATCCTTTTTGTTGTTTCGTGCATCTTTATTGGCGAGAACGGAAAAAGTTCTTTTTTCGCCAATTTAAGCAAAATATCTAAGGAGGAAATCATGAACAACCAAAAGAAAATCTTATCCGTGGTCTTAGCGCTGATACTGGCGCTGAGTACCATTGCTGCCGTACCATCCGGTGCTGCAGCCGCAAGGGTCGATCCTGCCGCGTCGGGAGACGCCGATCAATATGTCTATACCGACAAAAACGGCAATGAGTATATCTGGGAGTATGATCTGTCGGAAAAGCCTACTATCGTATCCGTGATCACAGAGGTTCACAATGTCAACGGCGAGCTGGTGCTGCCGTTATACCTTATCGGATATAAGGGTGACGACTGTTTTGACGGCGGCGATTTATTCTATTTTGCTGACAACGCATTCGATACCGTTGATCCGAAGATCGCGATCACCTCGATCGACTTTACAAATATGGTAGATAGCATTGGCATTGACCGCTTCATGAGTAACATTGACCATTTCATGGAAGTATGCCCCACATTACAGACGATCACCGTTAGTGACGGCGTTTATGAGATAGAGGACGGCGTTGTCACCTTCACCGCTACTCCGAAAGAAGCAACCCCGGACGAGGCGGATTCGAACGAAAGCTACATCGAGCTCAACGGCGGCAGACTCTATTATTCGGATTATGACGGCTATTTATATTTTACAAGAGCAGAGGGAATCACCGGCGACGTCGAGATCCCCGATCATATCAACGGCAAACCTCTCGTCTATGATAGGGTATCGACGGAGATTGAAGATTGTCCGGAGCTGACCTCGTTGACGATACCCGCTGAACCCGATGGATACGGTGTACTCTTTTATTATATTCGGAACTGCCCAAAGCTGAAAACGATTACATTCTTGGATGAGCATCCTTCTATAAACGGAAGTAAAATTAAAAATTGCCCGAGCCTTGAGCGGATCGATACGCCTAATTGTGACGAGCTGCATTGCGAGAACGGTCTGCTCTATAACGGCAGTCGTCTGGTTCTTGCTATGGGCAAGAGCGGCGATTATACCATTCCGAACGATGTGACCGTGATCGACGCACACGCGTTCAGCAATTGCCCCGAGCTGAGCAGCGTGACGATCCCCGCCTCTGTCACAGAGTGGGTCCAAGCGTTTTCGGGACTGAGTAAGCTGAAAAAAGCAACCCTGTGTGAGGGGATATCCCAAATCGACAGCAACGCGTTTTCCGATTGTATCTCGCTTGAAAAGGTCAAGATCCCTGCTTCGGTAGAGAAAATCGGATATTGGGCGTTCAGGGGCTGTGTCAATTTGAAGCATATCAACATCCCTTCCTCGGTGACCGAGGTTCTGGACGGCGCTTTTATGGACACCGGTCTTTCGCAAGTAACGCTCCTTCCCGAGCTGACAACTATCGGTGTCCGGGCGTTCGGATATTCTCTCACTGACGACGAGAAGAACAAGAGCTTCACGATCAGGGGCTCTCAGGGCAGTGCTGCCGAGGACTACGCCACAGAAGCCGGCTTTCCATTTGTGTCATTATCCGGGACAAGGCTCGGTGACGCGGATGGCGACGGTAAGCTGACCCTGCTTGACGCGACGCTGATCCAGCGCTTTGACGTGCAGCTGATGGACGGCATGAACGAAATCTCCCTGAACAGCGCGGACATCGACGGAAACGGCAGACCCGGTATCATTGATTCGACATTGATCCAACGTTCTTTGGTGAATATCGAAGTCGATTATCCGATCGGCCGATTGTTCTGATTTGTCGGTAAGGGCTGTGACTCAAATCGGCAAGGAAATGGTTTTTCAGGCTGTAATCGAATCGCAGCCCTCCATATATATTGCGCATGATCGTCAGCGTGTGATCTGACGACCTGCCGACCGACTGATGAACCATTCAGTGTTCCTTTCCTATACTAACTCCTCTGCGTTGCAGGGGAGTTTTTCTGTCTGTTGGTAGTTTGATCGGCGTCGGGATTGGATAATAAGAAAGCCCTATGAAGAGCTCCTGATTCGCGGCGCTGCGTTTTCTTTTCATATTTGTTACGATTTTTATAAAAAAGGTTGTAATTTATCTATCCATATGTTAAAATATTGAAGAATAGGGTCGGTAGCTATAGCAGTATCTGTGCAAGATAGACAATTTCGGCACGGAATCTTTGTTATATAGCGGTAAACCGATTAAATTTAATATGACAGGAGTTGAAATTATGGCAAGAGTTTCCGGTGTGCTCATGCCCATCACCTCTTTACCCTCGCCGTACGGAATCGGCACCATCGGTAAAGAAGCGCGACAGTTCGCGGACTTTTTGAAGGCCGCGGGACAGTCCGTCTGGCAGATTTTGCCCGTCGGACCCACCAGCTACGGAGACAGCCCCTACCAGAGCTTTTCTACTTATGCGGGCAATCCTTACATGATCGATCTTGACACCCTTGTAAAAGAGGGTCTGTTGACCAAGGCGCAGATCGAACAATTCTACTGGGGCAACAACCCAGAGGAGATCGACTACGGCGCGATCTACTACAGCCGCTTTGAGGTGCTGAAGATCGCTTATGAAAAGTTCATGGAGGGCGATCGCAAGGCATTTAACTCCTTTAAGAGAAAGAATTCCAAGTGGATCAAGGACTATGCGCTGTACATGGCGGTCAAGAAGTATTTCGGCAACAAGGCGTGGCCCGAGTGGGACGATGAAGCGATCCGCGTTCGTGAGGAAGCAGCCGTCACCCGCTATACCCGTAAGTTCCGCAAGGAGATCGACTTCTGGAAGTGGGTACAGTTTGAGTTCTATAAGCAGTGGGAGGATTTCCGCGCGTATGTCAACGGTCTGGGCATCAAGATCTTAGGCGATATGCCGATCTATGTCGCGATGGACTCCGCCGACACCTGGGCGAACCCCGAGGTGTTCTGGCTGGATGAGAAGCTGGATCCCGTATGCGTCGCAGGCTGCCCGCCCGACTACTTCTCCGAGACCGGTCAGCTGTGGGGCAACCCTCTGTACGACTGGGATTATCTCAAGGAGACCGGCTATGACTGGTGGATGGGTCGCATCGCCGCCGCCGACAAGCTCTTTGACATCACCCGTATCGACCACTTCCGCGCGTTTGATACCTACTACGCGATCCCCTTCGGCGCTGAGAACGCCATCAACGGCGAATGGCGCAACGGCCCCGGCATCGACTTCTTCAACGTCATGCGTGAGAAGCTGGGCGATATCCAGATCGTCGCCGAGGATCTGGGCGAGCTGTTCGACAGCGTTACCGCGCTGCTCGAGGCGAGCGGTTATCCGGGCATGAAGGTGCTGGAATTCGCCTTTGCGGATGATGACAGCAACGACTTCTTGCCGCATAACTATACCCACAACTGCGTTGTCTATACCGGTACGCATGATAATGACACCGTCATGGGCTGGTACAGCCAGGCAGAGGGCTGGGAGAAAGAGCATTGTAATAAATATCTCGGTATCAATCCGGGTGACGAGGTCAACTGGAAGTTCATTGAAGCGGCGTACAAGAGTATTGCCGACTATGCGATCATCCAGATGCAGGATATCCTGGGGCTTGGCAGCGAGGCGCGTATCAACGTACCGTCTACGCTGGGCGGCAACTGGGTATGGCGCATGAAGGACGGCGTTGCCACCAAGGAAATTGCCGATAGATTATACAACTTATCTAAAACTTATTCACGTTTGGAGGAAAAGTAAAATGAGCATTACTATGGAACAGATTACCGAACTGTCGCGGAGTGCGTTCTGTACACAGCCTAAGCATCTGACCACACCGCAGCTCCATCTGGTCGTTGGTAAGGCAGTCATGGGCGAGATCGCCCAGAACTGGTCCCGCAGCAGAAAGAAGCACGCGGAGGGCCGCAGAGCCTATTACTTCTCTGCGGAGTTCCTGATGGGTAGAATGATCTACAACAACCTGTACTGTGCCGGTATCCTCGACGAGGTCAGGAGCCTGTTGAAGAGCAAGGGCATCGACATCAACCGCTTTGAGGAGATCGAGGACGCCGCTCTGGGTAACGGCGGTCTGGGTCGTCTCGCTGCCTGCTTCCTTGATTCCGCGGCAACGCAGGAGGTTCCGCTTGACGGTTACGGTATCTTCTACCGTTACGGTCTGTTCAAGCAGCTCATCAAGGACGGCTATCAGGTTGAGGTCGCCGATGATTGGCTCAAGAATCCCGATCCCTGGTGCATCCGTCGTGATGATCAGTCCCAGATCGTTAAATTTGCCGACAGCACCGTTGTTGCCGTTCCTTATGATATGGCGATCATCGGCTATGGCACCAAGAACGTCAACACCCTGCGCCTGTGGCAGGCGGAGCCTGTTGAGAGCTTCGACTTCCTCGCGTTCAACGACGGCCGCTATGACGACGCTGTCAAGAACAAGAACAACTGCGAGAATATCAGTAAGGTGCTGTATCCGAACGACAACAGCTACGAGGGCAAGATCCTGCGCTTAAAGCAGCAGTACTTCTTCTCCTCCGCTTCTCTGCAGGATATCATCCGCAGATATAAGAAGAAATATGATAACGACTTCTCTCACTTTGCGGAGATGACCACCATCCAGCTCAACGATACCCATCCTGTCGTATCCATCCCCGAGCTGATCCGTCTGCTCCAGAATGAGGGCGTTGACTTTGATCAGGCGTTCGATATCGCGCAAAAGACCTTTAACTACACCAACCACACCGTCATGGCTGAGGCGCTGGAGAAGTGGGATACCGGTCTGATGAAAATGATCATCCCCGACGTTTACGCTATCATCGAGCGCATCAACGATCGTCAGTGGCACGACCTCAAGTATAAGGGCGTGGAAGAGCACAACATCAACGCGATGGGCATCATCCGCGACGGCAAGGTGCATATGGCAAGACTTGCCATGTATGTCTCCTCCTACGTCAACGGCGTTGCGTGGATCCACACCGAGATCCTCAAGAACGACGTTCTCAAGGAGTGGTACTGGGTCTATCCGGAGCGCTTCCAGAACAAGACCAACGGTATCACACAGCGCCGCTGGCTCGGTCTGTGCAACCCCGAGCTCGCGTCCTTCATCACCGACCGCATCGGTTCCGGCTGGCTCAAGGATATGAGCAAGATGGATAAGCTCGAAGAATACATCAACCCCGATTCCGTCAAGGAATTCAATAAGATCAAATACGCGAAGAAGAAGCAGCTCGCCGCTTATGTCAAGAAGATGGATGACAAGGAGATCGACCCGAAGTTCATCTTCGATATCCAGGTCAAGCGTCTGCACGAGTATAAGCGCCAGCTGCTCAACGCCTTCTCGATCATGTGGATCTACTTCCGCATCAAGAGCGGTCAGCTGCCCGACTTCCAGCCCACCTGCTTCATCTTCGGCGCGAAGGCTGCTCCCGGCTATAAGAGAGCGAAGGCCATCATCAAGTACATCAACGAGATCGCGAACCTCGTTAACAACGATCCCGACACCAAGGATAAGCTGCAGGTCGTATTCGTTTCCAACTACAATGTTTCTTATGCTGAGAAGCTGGTCGTAGCGGCGGATATCTCTGAGCAGACCTCCACCGCGGGCACAGAGGCTTCCGGTACCGGTAACATGAAGTTCATGTTCAACGGCGCTGTGACCCTCGGCACCTATGACGGCGCGAATGTCGAGATCGCGCAGCAGGCAGGCGAGGAGAACGAGTATATCTTCGGCGGCAGAGTCGAGGATATCGAGCGCCTGAAGAAGGAAGGCTACGACGCGAGAGCGCTGTATAACAGTAACCCGATGATCAAGCGTGTCGTCGACACCCTGATCGACGGTACCTTCAACGACAACGGCGCGCAGGGCGAGGGCTCCTTCGCCGAGCTGCACAACGCGCTCATCAACGGTACCAACTGGCACCATGCCGATCACTACTTCCTGCTCTATGATCTGCAGGATTATGTCGCGAAGAAGCTGCAGGCGAACAACGACTACAAGGATCGTATCGCCTTCGGTACCAAGTGCCTCAAGAACGTAGCGCACTGCGGCACCTTCAGCTCCGACCGCACCATCCTCCAGTACGCGGAAGAGATCTGGAAAGTAAAATAATCACGCGCGTGCACGCATGCGTGTATGCTCCGCCTTTTGCGAACGACATCTTGACTGACGCTCCCTGAACGGCGGGTCAAAACAGATCCTTTCAATTGTCATTGCGAGCCGTCAACTGACGGCGCGGCAATCTTATACTAAGTATCATTAAAACACTTTAACATTTATTGCGATAAATTCCGCATAGCGGTGTTGTCGTCCTTGACATACGCCAGTATGCCT
>OCVV011357193.1_pt1 | contig 14666 bp, 13 predicted proteins | sample 1539721 | NCBI WGS metagenome assembly OCVV01 (sample SAMN02144230, study PRJEB22623) | gut metagenome | biome: sheep rumen | host: Ovis aries | place: New Zealand
CAGCCTTGCGACGATTGCAAGAAAGCTAAAGGAAATGAACTGCATTCGATATGTTGGAAGCAGCAAAAAAGGGCATTGGGAAGTAGATGATTATGAAGATTAATCCGGGCGGACGGAGGAAGCGCCGCGGAGAGGCGGAGACGATCATTCAGGCGGAGAACGGAGGCAGGAGAACGGATGAAAAGGGTCAGGCACGGTTTCGGATGGGAATGGGCGAAGCGGGCGACCGCATGCGCCGCGGCGGCGCTGCTGGCGGCGGCGATGACGCTCCTGCATCGGGCGGGGGCGGAAGCGGAGGCGCGGGACATGCTGGCGGAGGCCTGGCGCGCGCGGCAGGAGGCGATCGCGGCGGATCCCGTCCGGCAGCAGGAGGTCACGCCCGGGATGATGACGGTTCCCTATGTGGACGAGGACGGCATCCGGGAGCAGGAGATGGCGGTATGCACCCTGCAGACGGAGGCGGGGACGATGCACTACACGGCGGAGGTCATCGGCGAGCCGGACGCGAACGGGCTGTATCCCCTCTACATCGCGCTCCACGGCGGCGGAGGCGGGCCGGCGGAGGGCAACAACGAGCAGTGGATCATGATGACGGGATATTACCGGGAGACGATTGCCAGCGGGATCTATGTGGCCTGCCGGGGAATGGAGGACACCTGGAACACGCATTTCCTGGACGCATCGTATCCGATGTATGACCGGCTGATCGAGGATATGGTCGCGCTGAAAAACGCGGATCCGAACCGGGTGTATCTGCTGGGCTTTTCCGCCGGGGGCGACGGGGTATATGCCATCGCGCCGCGCATGGCGGACCGGTTCGCGGCGGTGAACATGTCCTCCGGACATCCCAACGGCGTGAGCCTGCTGAACGTGGCCAACCTGCCATTTGAAATCCAGGTGGGCATCCGGGATTACTATTCGGAGGAAGCGATGCGCTCCGTCCGCGGCGCGGAGTTCGAAGGGACGCTGCGGGCATATCACGAAAAATACGGCTTCGGGTATCCCCACCGGGTGCTGGTGCACGTGCCCTACGGGCACAACTTCAACGACAGCGCGGATCCGGACGGGACGGATGCGGTGCTGACGGATCCGGAGGCTTTCGCCCGGCGGGCGGTCGATGAGGACTGGCTGAGCATGTTCCTCGCGGTGCAGGAGGAGGCATGCGGAGCGGCCGACGTGAGCAGCCTGTCGTATGCCTACGGGGACGATGCGCTGGATGCGCCGCTGCGGGAGCTGATCACGCAGGGGCTGGGCATGGAGACGGACAGCCGCGTTGATACGAACGCCGTGGCGTATGTATCCGGATTTGTCCGGGATCCCCATCCGGAACGGCTGGTATGGGATCTTTCCACCCGGGCGAAGAGCCGGCGGGATACCGGGTTTTACTGGCTTCGGGCGGACTTCTCCGTCGACCGGGGCATCATTGAGGCATCCTTTGACGCGGAAACCAACACCGTGACGGTGCGCCCGGAGGGGGTGAACGGGGGCTTTGACATTCTGATTCAGCCGGGCATGATGGATCTTTCCCGGCCGCTGACGGTGGCGACGCCCGCGGGGGAATGGACCTGCCATCCGGAGGCGGACGCGGAGACGGCCGCCCGCTCCCTGGCGGAAACCGGGGATCCGGAGCTGGCCTGGGTGGCCGTGATCTCCGTCGGGGAGGACGGGAAGGTTCAGGAATAAAAAAATAAAAAACAACAGCAGCGGCGGCACGCTTTTCCGTGCCGCCGCTGCTGTTGTACCGGGAACGAATGATTATTCGATGCCCGTGACCGTATAATCCACGGCTTCCACCGCAGCGCGGAGCGCCTGATCCTCCACGGGAGAAGTCAGGGTGACCGTCGCCGTACCGGCGGCGTGATCCGCCACGGCGCTTTCGACGCCGGGAACGGCCTCCAGGGCCTTTTTGACGCGGGCTTCGCAGTGCGCGCACATCATGCCTTCCACTTTCAGGACCTTTTTCATGGTTGTTTCCTCCTTTGTTTTCATCGCGGAGGCGATCTGGACGAGGGCATCCGCGGGAATCGCTTTTTCCTTCCGTTCGGACCCGGCACGGTGCGGGTCGACCAGGTTCAGGCGCAGGGCGTTCATGCAGACGAAGAAGCTGGAGAGCGCCATGGCAGCCGCGCCGTACATGGGCTTCATCTCAACGCCGAGGAGCCCCATGGCCAGGGGGATGCAGATGGCGTTGTAGAAGAAGGCCCAGAAGAGGTTCTGGTGAATATTCCGGATCGTGGCCCGGCTGAGCCGGATGGCGGCGACGACGTCGGAAAGGCGGCTCTTCATGACCACGATATCCGCCGCGTCGATCGCGATATCCGTGCCTGCGCCGATCGCGATGCCGCTGTCGGCCACCGTGAGCGCGGGCGCGTCATTGATCCCGTCGCCGACCATGGCGGTTTTGCCGAGGGTCATGAGCCGGCGGATCACATCCGCTTTGCCGTCCGGCAGGACTTCGGCGATCACCTGGTCCACGCCGGCCTGGCGGCTGATGGCCCGGGCGGTGCGTACGTTATCGCCGGTGAGCATGACGGTCCGGATGCCCATCCGGCCCAGCTCGGAGATTGCCTGGGCGGAGTCGGGACGGATCGGATCGGCGACGGCGATGATGCCGAGCAGCTTCCGGCCGAGGGCGAAGAGCAGCGGCGTTTTGCCCGCCTCCGCCAGCTCGCCGGAGCGCGCCCGGGCGGCAGCATCCGCCAGGCCCCGGGCGTCCATGTATTTCAGGCTGCCGCCGAGCAGCTCCTCCCCGTCCAGCATGGCGCGGAGGCCGTTGCCGGGGAGCGCCTCAAAGCCGCTGATCTCCCGGAGCGGGAGCCCGTCCGCGGCGGCGGTGACGGCCCGGGCCAGCGGATGCTCGCTGTTTTTCTCCAGCGACGCGGCGAGGGTGAGCAGGTCCTCCCGGCCGATGCCCAGCGGGATCACATCCGTGACCCGGGGCTGGCCCTCGGTGACCGTTCCCGTTTTGTCCAGCGCGACGAGCTGCGTCCGCCCGGCGCCCTCCAGGGCGGCGGCGGTTTTATACAGCACGCCGTGTTTGGCGCCGACGCCGCTGCCCACCATGATCGCCACGGGGGTTGCGAGCCCGAGGGCGCAGGGGCAGCTGATCACCAGGACGGAAATTCCGCGGGCGATCGCAAAGGAGAAGGACCGGCCGGCGAGGAGCCAGCCGAGCAGCGTCAGCAGCGCGAGGGCGATGACGGAGGGCACGAAGATCCCGGAGACCCGGTCCGCGATGCGCCCCAGGGGCGCCTTGGTCGCGGCGGCGTCGGAAACCGTCCGGATGATCTGCGCCAGGGTCGTGTCCTCGCCGACGCGGGTGGCGCGGCACTCGATATATCCCTGCTGATTCATCGTTGCGGCGGAGACGGGATCGCCCTCCGCCTTGTCGGCGGGGATGCTCTCCCCGGTCAGGGCGGACTCATTGACCGCGGTGATCCCCTTGAGGATGACCCCGTCCACCGGGATCTGCTCCCCCGGGCGGACGACGAACACATCGCCCGCGCGGACCTCCGCGACCGGGACCGTCTGCTCCGCACCGTCGCGCAGGAGCACCGCCGTTTTCGGCGCCAGCGCAATCAGACCCTTCAGCGCATCCGTCGTACGGCCCTTGGACATGGCCTCCAGCATCTTGCCGACGGTGATCAGGGTCGGGATCATGGCGGCGGACTCGAAGTACAGGTTCATGCCGTACTTCATGACCGCCGCGTGATCCCCATCGCCGAGGGCGAGGATCATCAGGAAGAGCTCGGCCAGGGAATAGGCAAAGGATGCGCCGGAGCCGAGGGCGACCAGGGTATCCATGTTCGGCGAACCGCGGAAAAGGGAGGTGAAACCGGAGGTAAAGAACCTCCCGTTGATGATCATCACGGCGGCGGCGAGCAGGAGCTCGAACAGGCCGAGAAACACATGATTGTCAAAGACCGCGGGGGCGGGCCAGCCCCACATGCCATGGCCCATGGAGAAATACATGAGGATCAGCAGGAGCGGCACGGACCAAAGGAGCCGCCGCCGGAGCCGGGGCGTTTCATGATCCTTCAGGGATTCCGCGTCCGCCCAGGCGGGCGCGGCGCCGTCCGCGGCCTTTTCCGCCCCCTTGAGCGAGGCGCCGTAGCCGGCCGCCTCCACGGCGCGGATGACGTCGGCCGGGGAGGCCGTTCCCTCCACGCCCATCGAATTCGTCAGGAGGCTGACGGAGCAGGAGGAGACCCCCGGGACGCCGGATACCGCCTTTTCCACCCGGGCAGAGCAGGCGGCGCAGCTCATGCCCGTGACCAGATACTGTTTCATTGACACACTCCAGAAAAAAGCTGAAAGATTACTCCGCGAGCGAAAGGCTGTCCACTTCCCGGGTCAGGGCATCGATCCGGTCCGCCGCGTGACGGAGGCGGAGCGCCCGGAGCGGCGTGCCCGCCTCCTCGGGCTGGTCGAGGATCAGCGTGGCCAGGAAGCGCAGGCTGGCCAGAAGGAGGATCTTCTTCTCCATGGCGGCGAGCACATCCGGAGCCGGACTGCCGAAATAGGCCCGGACCGTTTCCCGGTAGATCCGGGCGGCGACGGCATCATCGAAGCCGAAGAAGAAGACGGAATCCTCCGGGTCATCCTCGTTGAAGAGAATATAGGTCCGGTACAGGGCGGCGAACTCGAACACGGGATCGCCGACGCTCATGGAATCCATATCGAGGAGGATCATCTCCCCGGAGGAGCTCATGAGATTCTTGAGATGCACGTCCCCATGGACCAGATGCCGGTTGTCCGGCATGGCCCGGAGCAGGGCGCGGAGCCGGTCAGCCGCATCGGCGTTCAGGCAGTCGGAGACGGCGGACAGGTATTTCAGATGGATATCCCGGGCAGCGGGCAGCGCGTCCGCCGGGACTTCGATCTCATGCAGCGACCGGAGGAAGGCCGCATAGCGGGGAATCAGCGAATCCAGCACGGCGGGATTCTGCGCCACGAGATCGTTGCAGTTCTGCGCATCGATCATCTCAAACACGGCGCCGTACTGATCGCCGACCCGGACGATATCGAAGGGGATCGCGGTCGGCACGCCGCTGACGAAGGCGCGGCGGGCACGGTCGGTCTCCCGCCGGATGACGGGGAGGGAGGCTTCGCCTTCCCGGAACACCTTGACCACCGTGTCCCCGTCGAGCCGGTAGACGGTGCCGAAGGCGCCGCTGCCGATGACCGGGCAGCCCTCCACGGACACGCGGCGCATCTGTTTGCTGATATGAATCATGGTGTCCATGCCGGTGACGCTGAAGATTTCAAAGATATCGGGCGAAGCGTTCCGGATCTCCAGATCCGGATAGCCGCCCTTGAGCAGGCGCATGAGAATCCGCAGGCCGGAGCTGGAAATATAGGTCAGCTGATCCGCGTCCAGCGTCAGCGGGACGCCGGGATGCTGCGACAGAATCTGATGAATTTCCTGATCCACCCGGTCCGACGAGACGGAATCGATTCTTCCCTCCAGGGGGATGATCAGGCGGCCGTTTTCCACGCGGGACAACATCGGCATCTTCCTCCTTCGGCGAAAAAATGATCGGTTTCGGTCGGGAAAAGTATACCATATTTCCTCCGGGAAAAGAAAACTATTTTACCGGAAGTGAAAAAGGGGCGGGAAGGGCTGATTCCTCGTTGTCAAAGCGCGGGCAGGTATGGTACACTGCATCCGGTGCGGCGATGGCGCCGCAGTATGCGGGAGGACGGATATTCAGAGAAAATGCGAGCAACCATGTTTTCCGACCGGGCTTTTATGAAAAAGCTTTCCGGGCTGGCGCTGCCGATCGCGGCCCAGAGCCTGATGCTCTCCGCCGTGAGCGTCGCGGATACGCTGATGCTGGGCGGGGTGGAGCAGAACGCGATGGCTGCGGTTTCGCTGGCCTCGAAGTTCCAGTTTGTCCAGAACATGATCCTTTCCTCGGTGGTGGCGGCCTTCGCGATCCTGGGGGCCCAGTACTGGGGCAAGAAGGACCGCGGCGCGCTGAACGCGCTGTTTTCCATCGCGCTGCGCCTGTGCGGAATCACTTCCGTGGCCTTCTTCGTGATGTGCGAATTCTTCCCGGGCGCGGTGATGCAGCTTTTTACCAACGATGCGGAGCTGAACCGCATCGCGTCGGACTATCTGCGGACCGCGGCATGGTCCTACCTGCTGACGGGCTTTTCCCAGTGCTATCTGGGGCTGCTGAAGGTGAGCGATCACGCGGCGGACACGGCGCGGATCAGCTCCTTCGCCGTGGTGATCAACATCGGGCTGAACGCGGTGCTGATCTTCGGCCTGATCGGGCAGCCCATGGGCGTGCAGGGGGCCGCGCTGGCGACGGTGATTGCCCGGGTGATCGAGCTGGTCTGGGCGGTGGCGCTTTCCTTCCGGAAGAACTATATCCGGCCGGATTACAGCCGCTTCTTTGCGGGCAGCGGCGTGCTGCGGCGGGACTTCGTCCGCTGCCTTCTGCCGCTGCTGGGCGCGGGGCTTCTGTGGGGCATCGGGTTTACGGCATACAGCGCATTCATGGGTCACATTGACCAGGACGCGCCGGCGGCCAACTCCGTCGCCTCCTCGGTGATCGAGCTGGTGTGCTGCCTGTGCAACGGCCTGGCCAGCGGCGGCGGCATCCTGGTCGGCAACGCGCTGGGGGCGGGCGACCTGGAGACGGGACGGCTGTACGGTACGCGGATGGTGCGCCTCTCCTGGCCGGTGGGGATCCTGACCTCGCTGGTGATGTTCGGCATCACGCCGTTGGTCATGAGCATCGTTCAGCTGAACGATACGGCGCGCGCCTATCTGCAGACGATGATGATCGTGATGTCGGTCTACACCGTCGGGCGGGTGGTCAACACGATCACGATCAACGGGGTCTTCGCCGCGGGCGGGGACACGATGTTCGACATGTACTCCCTGGCGGTGACGATGTGGGGCATCGCGCTGCCGCTGGCGATCCTGGGCACCTTCGTGCTGCACTGGCCGGTATGGCTGGTTTACGCCTGCACCTGCCTGGACGAGGTGGGCAAGATTCCGTGGGTGATGATGCACTTCCGGAAATACAGATGGGTGCGGGATCTGACGCGCTCCGCCGGGGAAACGGCGGGGCCGGAACCGGGAAGGACGCAGGCATAAGGGCCGCGGAGGAAGGAGAAGGGCGTGTTTCTGATCCTGTTTGGACTGTGGATCATCTTCAACGGACGCTGGACGGCGGAGACGGTGCTGTGCGGCCTGGCCGTATGCGCCCTGGTGTATGCCTTCGCATGGAAATATATCGGCATCACGCCGAAGCGGGAATGGCGCCTTGCCCGGAAGGCGGGGCAGGCGCTCAGGTATCTGCTGCGGCTGCTTTGGGACATCGCGGGGGCGAATCTCGCGGTGACGAAAATCGTCTGGCGCGGGCGGCCGGAGCCGGAGCTGATCGCCTTCCGCAGCCGGATCCGGAGCGAGTTCGGCCGGGCGATCCGGGCCGGCTCGATCACGCTGACGCCGGGAACGGTCACGGTGCACGTGCAGGACGACCTGTTTCTGGTTCACGCGCTGAGCGGCGCGCTGGCGGCGGGCGCGGGGGCGGAGGCCGCGGAAAAAAGCATCCTGGAAATGGAGGGCAGCGGGGATGGGAACTGAGGTCGCCTGGGAATGGCTGTTTCGCGTTGCGCTGATCCTGCTGGCCCTGGGGCTGTTCTCGAGCCTTCTGCGGTGCATCCGCGGGCCGCGGATCGCGGATCGGATCATGGCGGTCAACATGGCGGGGACGCAGATCGTGATGATGATCGCGATCCTCGCGGTGATGAAGGGCGAAGGGTATCTGACGGACGTGGCGCTGATCTACGCGATGCTGTCCCTGCTGGCGACGGTGCTGCTGACGAAGGTGTACCTGGGGGTATACCGGGAGAGAAAAATCCGGGAAAAGAAGGAGGAGAGCGCGCGTGGTTGAATGGATGCTGTTCGGCCTCGGGGCGGCGCTGATCGCGGCGGGGCTGTTCTTCGTGCTGTCGGCCCATGTCGGGATCTGGCGGTTCCGCTACGCGCTGGACCGGATGCACGCGGCGGCCTTGGGGGACACGATGGGGCTTCTGCTGATCATCCTCGGGCTGTGCGTGCGCAGCGGCGCGCAGTGGCTGACACTTCGGCTGCTGCTGATCGTTCTTTTCTGGTGGATCGCCAGCCCGGTATCCTCCCACCTGATCGCCCGGCTGGACATCACGGTGGACGCGGAACCCGAAGCGCACATGCAGGTGAAGCTCGGGGAAGCGGTGCGGCGGGAGGTCGACATCTGAGATGGATATCCTGAATATACTGCTGCTGGCCTTCATCCTGATCTGCGCGGTGGCGGTCAGCCTGACGAAGGACCTGCTGACGAGCCTGATCATCTTCATGGGCCAGTCGCTGGCGATGGCGGTGATCTGGATCCTGCTGGAATCCCCCGATCTGGCGGTGACGGAGGCCGCGGTCGGCGCGGGGGTGACGAGCCTGATGCTGTTTGTGACGCTGAAGAAGATACACGCGATCAGGGGGGAGGCGGAGCATGGGCGGGAAGGCAAATGACCGCCGCGGCGCGGGCCTGCGGGAATGGCTCCGCGCGGGCAGCCGCCTGCCGGACGAGCGCATGGCCGAGCTCCTGGGAACCCTGGAAAAGCCGGCGCGGGATCCGGAAGCGGAGGAGGCCCTGCGGCGGGAGACCGGGGAGCTGGCGCGCCTGGAGGAGATCCGGCAGCATGAGCGCGCGCTGTCGGACCGGGCGGAGACCTGGGGCCGGACGAAGGGGCTGACGCTTTTGCGCGTCCTGTACGCCTGCCTGGCGGGCATCGTCTGCGCGCTGGTGATTGCGCTGCTGCTGGTGACGGTGGCGCGGCTACCCTCCTTCGGGGACGGCACCAACCCGATCCACAACGAGGTTTCGCAGCGGTATATCGAAAAGGGGCGGGAGGAGACCGGCGCAGTGAACATGGTGGCCGGCATGATCCTGGATTACCGCGCCTTTGACACGCTGGGGGAGAGCCACGTGCTGTTCGCGGCGGTGTGCGCTGTGATGATCCTTTTGCGCCTGCCGGAGAGCGGCGGGGAAAGGGAGCGGCTGCTGGCCGAATCGAACGACCGGGTCTATGAGCCGAAGCACGACATTCCCCTGCAGCGGGCGGTGGGCTTCCTGTGCCCGGTGATCCTGCTCTTTGGCATCTATATCCTGCTGAACGGCCATCTGGGGCCGGGAGGCGGCTTTTCCGGCGGGGCGGTGATCGGCGCGGGGCTGATCCTGTATCTGAACGCCTTCGGCTTTGCCGCGGCGGAGCGCTTTGCCACGCTCCGCACCTTCCGCACGGTGACCTTCGCCGCCCTCGGCTTCTATGCCCTGTCCAAGGCGTATTCCTTCTTCACGGGGGCGAACGGGCTGGAAAGCGGCATCGGCCCGGGAACGCCGGGAGCGATCCTTTCCGCGGGGCTGATCCCCTGGCTGAACGTGGCGGTCGGGCTCACGGTGGCCGCGGTGATGTATGCATTCTACACGCTTTTCCGGAAAGGAGAGTTCTGAACGCCATGGGCAATCTGCTGGCGAACTATGAGGAGGCGGCCGCGATCATCCTCTTCGGCATCGGGTTCACGACGCTGCTCCTGCACCGGAACCTGATCAAAAAGGTGATCGGCTTTTCGATGATGGACAGCGCGATCTACCTGTTCCTGGCGGCGAAGGGATACATCGCCGGGCGCAGGGCGCCGATCGCCGCGGCGGGGGCGCTGTCCGCCGCGGACTATATCAATCCGATTCCGGCGGGCCTGGTGCTGACGGGCATCGTGGTTTCCGTCAGCGTGACCGCGCTGATGCTCGCGCTGACGGTGCGGCTGTACCGGCGGTATCATACGCTGGATATCGACGAGATTACCCGCCAGGCCAGAAGGGAGGAGGACTGATGCAGCTGTGGCAGAACATCCCCTTTCTGCTGATTCTGCTGCCGCTGTATTCCGCGTCGCTCTTCATGGTGCTGCGGGGGCGGAGCGCCCGGGCGGCGGCGGTTTGCGTGCTGGGGGCCTCCTGCGCGCTTTCGGCGGTTTTCCTCGGCTGCATGACCGCCTTTTCCGGCAGCTTCACCTATATGATGGGCCATTTCCCGTCGCCCTGGGGCAATGAAATCCGCGCGGGCGGACTGGAGGCGGCGCTGGCCTTCGTGTTTTCGGCGGTGATGCTGTGCGCCGTCGGAGGCGGATGGCGCGCCTTCCGGCGGGATATCCGGCAGGACCTGCAGAACCTGTATCTGGTCATGTGCCTTCTGGCCCAGAGCGCGCTGATGGCGGAGATCTTCACGAACGACGTGTTCACCGGCTACGTGTTTCTGGAGATTCTGACGGTCTCGGCCTGCGCGCTGATTTCGGCGAAGAACAACGGCCGCGCGCTGACGGCGGCCACGCGCTACATGGTGCTGAACCTGATCGGCTCGGGGCTGTTCCTGCTCTCGCTGTCCCTGCTCTACGGGCTGACCGGCCACCTGCTGATGCCCCCGATCCGGGAAGCGGTGGAAGCCCTGGACCGGAGCGGCGCGTATCACCAGCCGCTGACGGTGGTGATCGCGCTGGTGACGATCTCGCTGGGGATCAAGAGCGCCATGTTCCCCTTTCATACCTGGGTGCCGGACGCGTATTCGTTTTCGACGCCGGCCTCCGGCGCGATCCTGTCCTCCCTGATTTCGAAGGGGTACATCCTCCTGCTGCTGAAATTCTATTTCCGGGTCTTCTCGCTGGATGTGCTGCTGAAGACCGGTATCGCGGACGTGCTGTTCGTTTTCGGGGCGGCGGGCGCGGTGATCGGCTCCGCGGTCGCGATCCGCCAGCTGGAGATCTCCCGGATGATCGCCTGGTCCTCGGTGGCGCAGATCGGATATATCTATATGGCGATGGGGCTCGGCACGCGCGAGGGCATGCTGGCGGCCGTTTTCCAGATGATCGCGCATACGGTGGCGAAGGCGCTGCTGTTCGTCTCCTCCGGCGCGCTGTGCGACGCGTCGGAGGGGCACCACAGCTTTCCCGGCCTGCGGGGCGCCTTTTACCGCTGCCCGGCGGGCGGAATCGGGTTCACGGTCGGGGCGCTGAGCCTGCTTGGCGTTCCGCTGACCGGCGGGATGATCGTCAAGATCGCCTATGCCGGGGCGGCGGTGAACCGGGGCGGGATGCGGATGCTGATCCTGCTCGCGGTGCTGGTCATTTCGACGGCGTTCAGCTCCGTCTATCTCGGGCGGACGCTGATCACGCTGTACCGCCGTTCGGAGGAGGCTTCGCCGGCAGCGGCGGCGCCGGGCGCCTGTCGCCCCGGGGCCGCGCTGACGGCGGCCTGCCTCGCGCTGTCCGTGCTGACGCTGGCGCTCGGTATGGCCTCCCGCCCGGTGCTCGAGCTGCTGCGTGAGGGGCTCTCGGCCTTCGGATGAGCGTGCGGTCTCATCATTTGCGCTCCCTGCAGCGCGCAGCCTTCATCTTCATCGATCGCTTCACGGAAAGGAAGATCAAATCATGATGGGTTCGGATCTGCTGCTTCTGCTGCCGCTGCTGCTTCCGGCGGCCGGCGGCCTCTGCGTTTCCCTGATTCGGCTGCCGGACTCGGCCCGAAAAAACCTCGTCACCGCCGTGCTGGCCCTGGAGGCGGGGGTCGCCGCGCTGCTCCTTTTCCGGCCGGATGCCTCCCTGTTTCTGTTTTCCTTTTCGGCGGAGATTCCCGTGTTTCTTTCGGCGGATTCCGTCAGCCGGCTGTATCTGGCCTTCATCTCGCTGGTCTTTCTGCTGGTCGGGATTTCCTCCTTCGAGTACATCGCCCACGAGGGAAACGGCAGCAGGTTCTATCCCTTTTACCTGCTGACGCTCTTCGCGCTCGCGGGCCTCTCCCTCTCCGGGTCGATCGTCACGTTCTATATGTTCTATGAGGCGATGACGCTGCTGAGCCTGCCCCTGGTCACCCACAGCCAGACGAAGGAGGCGGTGGCGGCGGGCATCAAGTACCTGCTGTATTCCGTCGTCGGGGCGTCCCTGGCCCTGTGCGGGATCTTCTTTCTGTCCCGGTACGCGCAGTCGCTGTCCTTCGCGCCGGGCGGCGTGCTCGACGCGGCGAAGACCGCGGGAAACGAGGGCGTGCTCCTGCCCGTGCTGTTCGTCATGATCATCGGCTTCTCCGTCAAGGCGGGCATGTTCCCGCTCCACGGCTGGCTGCCGACGGCGCATCCGGTGGCCCCGGCCCCGGCCAGCGCCGTGCTCTCCGGCGTGATTACCAAGGCCGGCGTCCTGGGCATCATCCGGGTGATCTACTACCTGGCGGGCGCGGAGATCCTCCGCGGCACATGGGTGCAGACGGCGCTGATCATCCTCTCGCTGATCACGGTGTTCATGGGGTCGGCGATGGCCTTCCAGGAGCCGGTGCTGAAAAAACGCCTGGCATATTCGACCGTGTCCCAGGTGTCGTATGTGCTCTTCGGGCTGTTCACGCTTTCAGCCGCCGGGCTCAGCGGCGCGCTCCTGCATATCCTGTTCCATTCTGTCATCAAGAACACGCTGTTCATGGCCGCCGGGGCGATCATCCTGAAGACCGGCCTGACGCGGGTGCCGGAGCTGGGCGGAATCGGCAGGCGCATGCCGCTGACGATGGCCTGCTTCACGCTGGTCTCCCTGGGACTGATCGGCATTCCGCCGACGGGCGGCTTTTTGTCCAAATGGTACCTGGCGCAGGGCGCGCTGGCGATGGACAGCGCCTGGAACTGGGTCGGCCCGTCCGTGCTGCTGCTCAGCGCCGTCCTGACGGCGGGCTATCTGTTATCCATCGTGATCCGCGGCTTCTTCCCCGGCGAGGAAGCCGCCCGGGAAGCCCTGCCCCCATCCGAGCCCGGCTGGGCCATGCGCATCCCGATGCTGATCCTCGCCGCGCTCTGCCTCCTGGGCGGCATGTTCCCCGGGGCGATCCTCGAAGCCACGCAAAGCATCGCCGCTGCTGTCGTGCATTAATACCCATTCCAATGTTCAGTGATTGCCTGCCTGTCGGCAATCGTATCACCCAATGCAGAATCAACGAAAGGAGGAAGCCCCATGCTGCTGCTCGCATCGCTCCTGACGCCGCTGCTCGGCGGCGTCCTCCTGGCGGCGCTGCCGCTGAAGCAGCGGCGCACCCTCCACCTTCTCACCCTCACCGTCACCCTCCTGACCTCGGCCCTGACCGCGGTTCTCTTCCTCCGGCCCCCCGCAGGGGAGGAAACCGTCCTCCTCCATTTTCCCGCACCCTTCACCCTCGCCGTCGCCGCGGACGGCAGGGGCCGCGTCTTCGGCCTGCTGCTGGCCTTCCTGTGGCCCCTGGCCGTGCTGTACGCCACCGAATACATGCGCCACGAGACCCGGGAAAAGGCCTTCTTCGCCTGGTACACGCTCTCCTATGCCCCCGCCCTCGGCGCAGCCCTCGCCGCCAACCTGTTCTCCCTGTATTTCTTCTTCGAGCTCCTGACGCTCTCGACGCTCCCGCTCGTGACCCACAAGCGGGATGTCCCGTCGATCCGCGCGGGAAGGAAATACCTCCTTTACTCGCTCTCCGGCGCGACCCTGGCCTTCTGCGCGCTCTCCCTGCTCGCCCGGGAGGGTATCGGCCTTTCCTTCCGCCCGGGCGGCGCCGCGCCCGCTGAGGGCACCGACCTGACCCTGCTCCGCGGGGCCTTCGCGGCCGCCTTCCTCGGCTTCGCCGTCAAGGCGGCGATCTTTCCGCTCCACGCCTGGCTGCCGGCGGCCTCCGCGGCGCCGACGCCGGTCACGGCGCTGCTCCATGCCGTGGCCGTCGTGAACTGCGGCGCCTTTGCCTGCATCCGGCTGATCTACGACGCCTGCGGCCCGTCCTGGCTCTTCGGTTCCTGGGCGCAGACGCTGGTGCTCTCCCTTTCGGCGCTGACGGTGGTCTTCGGCGCGGTCATGGCCGTGCGGGAGAAGCATCTGAAGCGGCGCCTCGCCTGGTCAACGGTGTCGAACCTGTCGTATATGCTCGCGGGCGCGGCGCTGATGACGTCCGCGGGCCTGCGCGGCGCTCTGCTGCACATGCTGGCCCATGGGCTGACGAAGATCACGCTGTTTTACTGCGCCGGGGCGGTGCTGATCCGCTCGGGGCGGGAATATGTGTCGGAGCTGCGGGGCCTGCGCCGCGCGATGCCCGCGACCTTCGCGGCGTTTACGCTCGCCGCGCTGTCGCTGCTCGGCGTGCCGCCGCTGGCCGGATTCCTGTCCAAGTGGAACCTGCTGCAGGCCGCCGCGGAGTCCGGAATCCCGATGGGCTTCGCGGTCATGGCCGCGCTGATCCTGTCCACGGTGCTGACGGCGTTCTACGCCCTGTCCGTCCCGGTCACCGCCGCCTTCCTGCCGGAGGAGGCGCATCCCTTCCCCCCGGAGCGGCTGGATCCCTCCTGGCGGATCACGGTGCCGCTTTTGATCCTCTGCCTCGCGGTGATTGCCCTCGGTGTTTCGGGAAGTCCACTGACGATCTAGGAAAGGAGTCCGCATGACGATCCTGCCTGCGCTGATCATCCTCAGCCCGTTTGCCGCCTCTCCGGTCTCCCTGCTGATCGGCCGGAAAAGCGAAAAGGCGCGGGACGCGTTTTTCTGCGCCTTTCTGGCGGCGGAATGCGTGCTCGCGGCGCTGGCCTTCGCCTTCGCGGCGCAGGGCAGGGAGCTCGCCTTCACCTGGGCAGGC
>OCVV010941656.1_pt1 | contig 14661 bp, 1 predicted proteins | sample 1539721 | NCBI WGS metagenome assembly OCVV01 (sample SAMN02144230, study PRJEB22623) | gut metagenome | biome: sheep rumen | host: Ovis aries | place: New Zealand
AATTAGTGGTTAAAATATATTGATATAAATTGATATTAATTTTTATTAAACCCAATAATAATTATTTTTAAAAATTATTTAAATATTTATTACATAATTATTTCATTTTCTTCTTTAAAATTCAAAGAATTTTTATCTTCATATCCTATTATTTTATAAAATTCATATGCTTGGCCAACAATTAGTTTAAATTCTTTTAGTTTTTCATTTACTAAATTTTCAAAATTTCCTAATTTCCTTACATTCTCATCCCATAAATCTCCTCTACCCAAGCCACTTTCTAATTCACTATTTTCCGGTATATCAGTAACTTGCATTTTTCCCGCTAAATATCTCGAAATTAATCTTCTAGTCGCAGCTCCTAAATCTTTTATAGAAATTTTATCATTTGGAGCAGGATTTTTAATTAATTTTTCTATAATTTCTTTTTTGGTATCTTCTGGTATTAATTGCCTATATTCAGCATGAAGTGTTTCAGCTAAAACATCGAAATTTAAATGTTCGAAGAAAGAAAATACGTCCATAACTTTATTTAAAGTGAAATTTTTACCTTCATTTCTGAAAAAGTTTACACAATCATCAGAAAGCTTTAAATATGATGGGGCATTTTTAATTACTTTGTCAATCGTTTCTTCTTCTTTCATTGCACCTCTTTCAGTTAAATAAAATATTAACATTTGCATTGATGTAAAGAAATTTCCAAAATCATAATTTTTATTCTTATTTTTTTTTTCTGAATCATTCATTTTTGTAATATAATCATAAATAATTTGTTTTTCTTTCATTTCTAAATTTATTTGTTTGTATTTACTTAATAATTTTGTTAATACTCCTGAATTACCACCTCTGAAACTTTCTCCCCAATAAACGACAAAATTAAGTTTATTTTCTGATTCGAAAAAGCATACTCCTGGTAAAATTATTTTTCCAAGTTCTTCTTCGATATTGTCAAAATCATATACGAAAGTATTATAATCAGAATAATTAACCTTTCCATTTTCTCCAAAAATATTCCTTTCAGAATAAGCATATACAACATCATTAAAATCGCTATATTTTTTATAATTTTTAAATCTTTCTTCAATAAGTACAATTTGCTCTTTCTTCGCTTCTTGAATAGGTACTGTTTTAGATAAACTATTTACATAGCTATTTAATATTCCACTAAACAAATTAGCTTCTAAAATTGGGTTCAAAAATTCTTTTTGCAACCCAATTAAATATTGATATGCAGCCGCAAGGTACATACCATTTTGAAATTCTCCACCATCTACTAAGAAATTTATTAATTTATCAGTTTTTTCTAATTTTTCTTTTTCATCCATTGTATTTCGGCAAAGATATTGTCTTGATTTTTTATATATATTTTTCCATACTTTTATAAAATTATTAAACTTTTCTTCAAAATTTCTAGTTTTGAACAGACCTGTTTCTTCTAAGCTTGTTTCTCTTGCATAATCTCTCGATATTTTAAAAGAAAAGCGATTCAACATATAATTAGAAAATTCGTTGAATGGTAGTATACATGAAAGATTTTTATTTTCTGGATTATTTACAATAAATTGTTTAATTAATTGATACTTATTATCATCTTTCATTTTTTTGGCCATATCTTCTACACTTTTATATTTAGTATAATTGAAATATTTAAACATTGGATATTCATTTTCTGAATAACTTTCAGAACTAGGATGAATTAATTCAGTCATATAAGTTTTTAAACTCTTGATATCCAAATCTGATAATTTTTGATTTTCTTCGGTATATTTTTTGCTATATTCTGGATATTTTTCTAAAGTTTTTGATATTAGTTTTTCAACTTCATTTTCAAATTTTTCTCTATCTTTTATTTCTTCGGTAATTTCAAATTCTTTTAATAATTTAGATAAATCTTTGAATATAATATTAATAAATATTTGTATATTCGCACCTTTATTTTGTAAAGCTTCTTTTAATAAATCCCAATCCATTTTTATTATTTTTAATATATCGCAATTTTTTACTAGGAAATTTTCAAAATCTTTTTGGGGAATATTACCGAGACAATAACTATAAAATAAATGAGAATATGATATGAAATTTAAAAGTCTATAACCTATATTTGAAAGATTTCTTACATTTTTTTGTTGATCTTCAAAATTGAATCTATCAATATCATTAAAACCAAATCCACAATTTTTTCTTTTTGGTTCTATTATTTCTTTAATATAATCATCATATAATAAATTAGGATAATTTTCTTCAAGGTCACCATATCTGCCGAATTCTGCATCTTTTTCTTTTTTATTTTTAAATATTCTATAATACCCTTTCCTTATTTGCATTCCATGTTTAGGATGACCCCCTTTTACCTTTCTTGGACCCCATCCACATAATTCTTGGCATTCTAAACATTTGAAAGTATGACCTTCATATGGAAATCCACAAGGTAAAAGACAATAATAATATCCGCAGCTACAAACATAACATCCATAATTACTTTTATACTCAGCAAAATGGTTTTGCACATGTTTTAAAGTAATTAAATGAAGATATACTTTATCATCATTACCAGGAATTAATGCATTTTCTATTACTTTTTGGCAGTCTTTTGCAAAAAAAGAAGAATATAAGGAATTTTTTTTAATAGGGTTTTCATCCTTTGCTTGATATAAAGAATTAACGCAGAATCTAAATCCATATAAAAGGGCTTCGAATGTTTGTATATCGATGTTTTCATTACTATTTTTAATTTTTGGTTTCATTTTATTTATATAAGTATCAAAATTGAAAAATAAAAATAATATTTTTGATATATTTGTAAATCGAGGATTTTTATCATTAAATATATCTTTTGCGAATTTGCTCAAATTTTTAAAAGCATCTGATGATTCATAATTTGATAAAGGTATATTTGAAACAATTTTATTTAATACCATTATTAAAAATAAATCAAGTTCATATTTGTCTAATAAATCTTCGATTTCTTTTTTATTATTATTAAAATGTGTATCTTTTATATAAGCATTTAAAATTTCTTGATAATTTTTATACTCAGTTGGCTCTGAAGGTAAGAAAAAGAAAGTTAACAAGGAATTATTTTTGTTGCCCTCTTTGAATTCTTCATAAAATTTAAGACCACGTTTAGCAAATTCAAATTTTTTGAATTCTTCGAAATCATTATTTTTTAAATTAAAAATGAGCTTTAATATATATATTTTAATTACTTTAGAAAAAGCTTTATTACTAAGATTATTAATATGATTAATAATTTCTTTAATATCTTTCATTTGTTCGAAATTATTTACAATAAAATTGGTCAAATGATATAAATATAATTTTACATATACAATAGAATATAATTTTACCAAATTCATATTTTCTTCATTATTTTTATTTTTTGATTGAGATATTGAATTTAATATATCAATTGCCTCTTTAAACATATCAAATGATTTATCAAAAATTATATTTGTTCTATTTATGTTATCTTCAATTAATTCATAATATTTTATTATTTTTCTTTCGAAAATGTTCATAATAACTTCTTCTAAAAATGCATTTTTTGTGTTATTTAATATTGTAAACATAGGAGAATTTTCTTCTTTTATAGAATTTATATTTTTTATCATTGAATTAAGGTCACTGTCGACTTCTGAATTTTCAATTATTAATTTTATTATTTGCGAACTATTTTTAATCAATTCATTTTTTATAAGCATTTTATTTAATATTGTTTGTCTAAACTCAGGTAAATCCAATTTATTAAATTCATCTAATAGTATTATTGATAAAAATTTATAAAAATCAAAGTTGTTATTTTTGCGTAAATTTCCCATCATTTTTTCTAATACATTACAAAAGTCCTCTAAATTTGAACACAAATTTTTAATTACATTTTTTTTCAAATAATTAGCTTCATTATTAAAAAATTGAATTATAATATTCATATTTTCTTTATTCGCCATATTATTTTTATCTAAAGCATCAACTAATTTCAAAATCTGCTTTAATGAAAAAACTTCTTTTGATCTTAGTGTCAAACCATTATTTAAACGTAATGCATGTTGAAGAACATCTTTAATAATTTTAATTAAATCAATGAATTCATCTGCATTATCAAAATTATATATTTCTATTTTAGAAGTTATTATTCTTAATATTGAATCTAAAGAAATGAAAAATACTTCATTAACAATTCTAGTATATTCTGGATTTCTGTCAGATATTTCAAATTGAATCTGCTTAGAAGAAATTACTTGCTCTATCTGTTCTAAAAGTTCAGGTATTTTAGTGCTTAATTTTAAATATATCTTCTGAAGAGATGATAATTCATTCTGATAGAATTGAATCCAATTAATTATTTCTGCAAATTTGAATAAATAATTTTTCAAAATTTTGTTTTTGTCCACAAATTGTTCAAGTGTGTTATTTTTTATATCTAATATAATATTAAAATATTTTATACTATTATCAAAAGAATCTATTTTAAGTAGATAATTATTCTCTTCTTCTTTATTATCATGATTCTTGCTTATATTATTTGCCAAAAAATAATAATAATAATCATTTAGCAATAATTCATATAATTTTTTTTCTTCATCATTCTTCTTTTGAACGAGGCTAAAAATATTTTTTAATTCTTCTTTTTTAGCAATTAGATTATATAAAGAATAATTAAGCTCTAATAATTTATTAAAATAATTATTTTTTTCTTCCTCAATTGTATCATCTTCAATGGGTTTTCTTAATAAATCTTCATTATTTGAAAAACCTTCTAAGATATTATCCTTAACATCATTAATTATATTATCTAATACTGATTTTATTCCAGGTATTTTTAATCCTAAAATTATTGCAACTTTATTTGAACCGAGTTTAGGGCTCAATTTTGCACTTTCATTATAATATTCAAGATTTTCCAAATATAATTTTGCTAATTTTTCTGTTAGAGTATTATCATTAATTTTCTCATCATTTTCCTTATTTATTTCTTCCTCAATTTCATTTTCATTTTTTATTTCATTTTTATCTACTTTTTTTGACCAGATTTTTTCCTCAAGACTATTAGTTAATAATGAGGAAAAAAATTGATTTTTTTCAGCTTTAAAAAACAAAGAAGATAATCTAGAAATATATTTTTCAATTAAATAGTCTTTAATTATTGTTATTATATCCATTTCTTTTCCAGATATTAAATCTTTGTCCTCATAAATCTTAGTAATAATGTCATCTGGAATAGCCTTATCTTTTTCTTCATCATCTTTTAATAATTGTTTAAATATTGATTCATTGATTAAATATCGAAGTCTTTTAGTATTAGAAAGTAATTCGATTAATTTATCTACATAGTTATCATTTGATATTCCTTTATATGAATTTAATACATTATATCTAATATAACTTATAATTTTATAAATATTATTCGTAAATTGTTCTTCTGGATTTACCAAATTTTCAAATAGTTTTTTATTGTTTAATAATAAAATATTTTCGATTTTTAATTTCGGATCACCATTTAGATTATCGATGAATATTTGATAATAATCTGATAAATTAGATAATGTTTCTGTGAGGATTTTTTTATTAAATTCTTTTTGCTCGATTAAAGTCTTATCATCAATTTTTTCTGATTCTTCCAATGAAATTCTTGACATATAAACAACAAAAATAAATATTTTCTCATCATATTTTTTATTTCCACTAATTGCATTTTCAATAAAAAATTTTATATAGTTCATATAAGAACATTCATATGGTAAGAATTTAATAATACATACTTTCAATTTTTCTTTGGTTAAATAATCTTTTATATAATTTTCAAATTCTCTTTCTGATTTAATAGAATTTAATTGAATATATTTAATATTTTCTTTTTTGATTTCCCCAACTAAGTCATTTTTTATTATACATTTTTCATCAAAAATATCTTCTAAATAGTTACTGAATGTATATACAATATTTTTTTGATTTGCTTTTGCTAAAAACTTATTAAAGTTAGAATGTTCTCCTTTTTTATATAACTTTAATATTTTTTTAAGGTTTTCTGCTTGTTTTGTTCCTGCTATTTTTAAATTGAGTAATATATCTTGTGGTAAAGTCATCGCAATTTTTTCCAAAACAAAATCATTTATATCTTCTTTTTTTATGCCTTTTTTATTAGCAATATAAACTAAAGCTTGAATTTCTTCGTTACCGCAATTTATTTTTAATTTTGTCAAATCATAATTTATTGCTTTATATTTTTCTTTATCATATTTGAAAAATCCATCTATATTAATTCTTATTTTTTCGGCTTCTCTTATTAATTCTTCACTCATCATATATTCAAAGCTCATAATATGCTTTTCAAACCTATTTAAAAACGGGGCCTCTTCTTGGTCTAATTTCGATGTTTCGACATTTACTATGCATCTGAATTCCTTATTCACATAAGCAAAAGTGTTTATGTTTGACCCGACCGCCAAACGGGCATAATTTTTATCACTCTTAACTGTGAAATTTTGGTTAAATAAATCATACATTGATGGATAAACTGTTTCTAAATTTTTCAGGATTAAAATATTATCTCTTTCCATATGCACTTGAATTTTATTCATGACTTTTAAAGTGTATTCTTCAGAATGCAAATCTTGTTCGAAAGGGCTTCCAATATAAAAATTATATTCTTTATTATCTCCTTCAAGAATATATGATAATAAATATGTTCCAATTGAACTTTCTGATGCGATTAATAAATATCTACTATTAATATCCTTTAAATTTTCTTTTATTCTTTTCAATATATCATATTCTTTTTTAATTTGGCATGCAGGGTATATCTCATGGAAAATCCTTTTATATATTTCTAAAGAATTTTTTTTATTTTGATCAAATTGAATTCCAGAAAAATTTCTTTCAATGCTATCAACAGCACACTCAATTAAAGTTTGTCCATTTAAAGATTTATTTTTTTCTTTTTCTATCATATTTCTTGCTGAATTTTTCACTAAATGATAAAAATCTCTATTCCCATGGAAATCATCTTTTCCATTGAATGAATAATTTGCTCTCAAAATTTGTTTATAATTAAAGTAGCTTTTTCCTAAATTTTCAAAAAAGCTTCTATATGTAAGAGCCATTTTTTCATCATATGAATTACCTATAATAAATGCTGTTTCTTTATTATCTTCTTCATCAGGTTCAGGAATAGATATTGAAATACCTCTGTTCATTTTGGCCGCATCAAGTTCCCAATTGGATATACCAACAAAAGCGACTTGTTTATCATTTGCATTTTGGTCATATTCCAATTCAGAATGAATAACTTTTAAAGGATTATTTGGTGAATGCTCCGCGAGACCCATTTCATCGAAATAAATTAAGGAAATAATATTTTCTGCATTTCTATTTTCTTTTACTTGTTTTAAAGTATCCCTAGCTTTGATAAATACATTTTGAATTCCCTTTGAAGTACTAGATAATGAGCCTTGATAAGAGTGAATTATAGGTTTGGGCAATAATTTAAAGAATGGATTATCTGATACATTTCCTTGCATAGATTTAGTAATAAGTTGCACACTTAATGATTTACTGCAACCAGGTTTTCCTACAATGAAAATAGGAATTTTGCTATTAATTGCGGCAAATAAGGAAAATATATTTTCTAATAAAGCTCTATTCTCAGCTATACCTTTATCTAATTTTATATTCTTTACTATGAATTTTTCTTCTTGTAAAGGTAAATCTAAGAAACTATTCAATTTAAAGCAATCATATTTTTTAAGAATTGAATTCATTTTTCCTTCAAGCTCTTTTCTTTGTTCTTTATTTGTTATTCTAAGATAATAACATATAAATATACTTAAATTAAGTGAATATACTTGCATTGAATAATTATCTAATTGTTTATAGAAGCCAGAATCTTCATCGAGTAAAATTTGATCCTCTTTTGTGTAATAATTTATTTTAGTATTTAAATAATTATAGAAGAATTCGTAAAAAAGATTGACTCTTCTTATTTCTCTTAAAGAAACAGCAGATTCATCGTTATTTGTTCTAATATATTCCTGAGCTTCCCATATTAATTCATAAGCCATTTGTTTTAAATTTCTTATTTTTTCATCTTCATTTTCCATATTAGCAGGAGGATTATTATTATAATAAATTTTTTCAATAACTTGTTTTATTATACATTTAATATAATTTTTTTCATCTTCTGGCTTTAATTTTCCAAAATAAAAAACAAAATTAAGTAAAGAATGAGGCAAAGGATTTACTTTATAGACTAAATTAGTCGATTTTTTATATTCAATTTCTTTTAATTCATTTTGATTTAATTCCTTTTTTTGATTATGAGCTTGATTTACTTCCAATCCGATTTTTTCGTTTTTTACTCCTTTTTTTTCCTCGCGAATTCTGTAAGGATTACAAGCTCCAATAAATACTATATTATTTGGCAAAGTTGAGCCTTGGCATGAATGTTTGCACATTAATTCACTGATTAAGCCCATGCATTTACAAGTATTTATTTCATCAAAAAATACCCATAATTTAGGTTCTTCGAAAAAGAATTGATTTTCCTCTTTTTGTTTTTCTTTATCTTTTTTTTCTTTCTCTTCTTTTATTTTATTTGCCTCAGGAATAACATCATTATTTATAAATTTAATAATATCTTCATCATTAGTTCCTGCATGAATATTTAATATTTTTAATTTTTGTTCACCTTCATTTTTCATTTCAGATAATTTTCTTATAAGTGAAGTTTTACCACAACCAGTTTCTCCCATCATAATAACTGGTATATTTGATCTTATTCTTATTAATATTAAAATCATTTTTACAAAGTTATCAGCAGTAATTACATAATCCCCTGCTATTTCTTCTAATGATTTTCTTTCATTATCTTTATCTGGTTTAACAGGATTTTTTATATCTAAAATATTTTTTAATTCTGTTAAAAATTGTTCCTGTGTATAATTTCTATAATTCGGCAATTCTTTAATTTTTTCTAAACGAAAAAAACTTTGTGAATTCATTAAATTTAACAATTCTTTATATTCCTTATCATCTTTTGCCTTATTAGTTATAATACTAAACAATTCACTTGTATTTTCATGGAAAAAAACTAAAGAAGGGTCTATTTTATCATAAGAAACCACATCTTCAACATCTTTTGCTAATTTATTAATCGCTTTCTCTAAATCTTTTTTTTCTTCATATATTCCAAATTCTTTTTTGCCTAACTCATCTTGACTTTGCAATAATTTTGTATAAGCACCTTTTGTAAAATGAGATGTAAGTTTTATAAAACTATTTACAATAAAAGTTCTCACCGGGCATAATTTACGTTGATAATTATCTATTAAGTTGAAAGCATTAAGGTAAGCATTTCTATTTAATCTTTTTAATTGAACAGCCAAAACATTTATAAATGATTTAATCTGATAGTAATTAGGCTCTTCAATATTTAATTTTTTCATAATTAAATTTTTGCATTCTTCACTTGATAATAATTTTTTCATCTTTAAACTAGTTGTTCTTTGAGTATGTTTATGATTTAAATCCTCAGTTATTTCTCTATTTTCAAAATAGTCTGGGGTTATACCCGGTAATATCAAATCATAAAAATCAATTTTATTTTCTTCTAAGTAACTTAAATAATTATAAACAATTTCAATATCTTCAGGCACATCTTTATTTTCAGGAATTATTAAAGGCTCTAAATTTTTAATGGTTATTTCTTTTATTTCAAATAAATTTAACAAAGGAAATTTTTCAAAGAAATTAATGAAAGTATTAGGAATTTCAATTTTAATAGGAATATTTTTAGGTAAATAAAAAATATCCTCATTTTGTCCATAAAATCTTGTAATCAGAATCGAAAATAAAACTTCCATCATTAAATTAGGCTTATCGGAATCATTTAAATCTAAATGTAATACACAATTATCATTTATTTCTAATCTTTTAAATCTGGATATTAAATTTTCTTGTGAAAACATTTCTCCAAAAGGGAAATATATTCTTTTTTTACCAGCCTTTTCAATATCACTCTCAATTATTTTTGATTTTCCCACTCCTGATTTATCTGATTTTATTATTTGAATATCATTGCTTTTGTAAGTTATTTTTTCAAATTTTTTCTTATCTAAATTAAGTATATTTCTATATCTTTTCATTGATAAACTTTTATAAATGTCTGAATTATTATTATCAAATAATAAAATCAAATATGATTTTATTTTTTTATCTTCTTTTTGGAAAAAATAATTTAATAAATCAAGAATAGTACCTTTTTTTTCTGAATCGAGTGATTCAAGTCCTGCAATAAAAAAGCAGGAATTAAATTTGCATAAAATTGCCCTATATAAAAATGCAGTTATTTCTTCATTTGTTGTTATTTTATTGATTAGAAGGATATTTTGGGCTATAGGCTCATTGCCTGTTAAATATTTATAAATTTGATATAAATTTTTTTCAAGTTCTTCGCAAACATAAGTAAGGACTCCAGTCGATATTTTTATATTTTTTTTGATTAATGTAGGCTTATATATATCTTCTAATTTCAAATTATTTTTATTTAAAACTTGTTTTAAATATTCATTCCAATCTTTAATATTATTCTGTATAATGTCGCCTTTATTTGTTACTTTAAAATCTTTAACAATATTTTTATTTGAATCATTTGTAATATATCTCAAAAGCGAATCAATATATTTATTATTTTTTCCATCAACAATATCATATAATAAATTAAATTGTCTGCCATAAATATATCTTATTAAAGGTTCTTTTTTATATCCATCTAATTGTTCTTTTTTAAGCTTAGATAAAATTTGTGTTAATTCTTCTTTTATTTTTTCAAAATTTTCTTTTTTTTCTCCATCTATAAAATAATTTAGTTTAGGTTCTATTTTAGTATTTTTTTCCTCCTTTTTTATTTCCACATAATAAATTATTTTTATAATTATTATTTTCGGATAGCCTTTGTTATATATCTCCTTTAAAATATTAGAAATATTTATTATTTCAGAAATACTTTCAATAAAGTAATTATATTCAGAAGTAATTGTTTTAGATAATAAAGCTCTATCTCTAAAAGATATTATATCTTCTCTTGAATAAGTTGATTTATATCTATTTTCTTTTATTTCATAATTACATTTGAAGAATTCACCCTTTTTATTTGATAATAAAAATTCACTACCTTTAAATAATTTTTCAATTATATATTTTATAAATTCAGACATATTAACAGAAGTTTTCAATAATTGTATTTGTCCATAATTATCAACATATTTTTCGAAATATACATTTATATCTTTTTTATCCTGGACTTTTTTATTCATTTTTTCAATAATATCACAATCTTTCATTTTTTTCAGATCATCTAAAGTTCCTATTTCTCTAAAAAAGTCTATGCATTTTTCCATATCTAAAATATCAATGATAGTTACGATATTATAATTATTATCATTAGAAGAAGCAATTTCTTGAAGATTTGCTAAATCTTGGTTCGATAATTTTAATAAGAATAAAATTGAATCTTGCTGCTCTCTAAATTTTAATAATATATTTATCAATTTATTTTCTCCTTCATTTTCATTTTTTTTGATTACATTTAATTCAATTAATTTCTCATTACATTCTTTAATTGTCTGAATATCATTATTTTCCTTCATTTGTTTAATTATTTTTTCGATATCTTTTATAAAGTTTGTTTTATTAGGTTCAATTGTATTAATAAATACAAGTATAGAAGATGCTGCATTAAGAATGAACTTTCTTTTTAAAAATAATAAAATTCCTTCATAAATATTTTCCATATCTGCTTTGGCATTGAATATTTTTCCCAAAGTTTTTAATTCATCCATTATTTTTTGTTTGTCTTTATTAAAAGGTTTAAGACAAAGTCTCATAAGGTTTTTATCCATTTTTATTAAACCATTCGGCTCAAAAATTATTTTTAATTTTTCGAATGAATTTTCTGCTTCTTTTAAGGCTTTCTCTTCGTCATTTTTGAACAAAATTTTCTGATTATATTTCAATATTTCATTAAAAAATATACTTTCTTTTAATTTTCTTCTTTTTTTCGCTTCATTTAAATATGCAGTAATTTTTTCATAATCTGCTTTATAATTTTTTTCGAAACAATTTAAATCACTCGACTTTAAAGTTTCATATATTTTTGTTAAATTATTAATATCATTTATATGTTTTTGATAAAAAAAATGTCTGAAATCTTCAATAATTAAATCAAAATCATTAATTTTATTCATAACTTCTTTTACTTTGTTTTCTAAATCGGTTATATCTTTTTCAGTTTTATCTTTATCTAAAAAATTCAAATAAAAAATTTTTCCTTTGAGACTATTTTTATTTTCTTCGCTTTCGAAAAATGGTATTATATCATTATATTTAATTTCGAAGTTTTTAATTTTTGAATTTAAAGTATTTATAGTATTTTCTATTTTTCGAATATACCATGAGTCTTTATATTCTAAATCTTGTTTGATAATTTTTTCGTCTATTATTCCTTTGAAAAATTTGAAATTTTCTGTTTCTTCGAAAGAAAGAAAATCTTCTTCCTTTAGAGTATATTTTGCAATTTTATTAAAAATTTCTTTTCTTAGATTTTTGAAATTTTTAATTAAATCCACTAAATTCAAAGGACTTGATATATTTTTATCATCTATCAAATATGTAATAATAACATCTTTTGTTTTCTTACTTAAATTTTTATTTTCCTCTGATAATTTTAAATATATTTCTTTCACTTGCTCAAAATCAAAATTTTTTTGAATACATTCCAATAATTCTCTAGTATCCCTTTCCTTACTTTTAATTTTATCAAGTAAAATAATTAGATTTATTGTATCTTTAAGAAAATTAGGACATTTTTCTTTTTCTAAAGTTTTGAGTAAATTAATATATTTGTTTTTCATATTTGATAAAGCTTCATTCTCATATTTATTTGTATCATTATTTATAAATAATTTATATAATAATCCGAAGTCTTTTATATTTTTTATCAAATCTGCTATTGCTTTATAAAAATTGTCAATCGATTCAGAAAAGACTTCATTGAATTTAATCGTGTTCCAAATTTTGAAAAATTGTTCATCTATTGCTTCAATATTTATTTTACTTAATATAGTCACAGGTCTATATTGAACATTTTTGTAAATTTCTACATTAAAAAATTTATCGTTCTTGATGAAATCCAAAATTTCATTATTGTTCATTTCTCCCCTTTCAATGACTTCTATACCTGTATCATGAATAATTAAATCTAAGCTCTTACCTTCATATATAAATTCGAAATTTTCATTTTTATTTTTATTTTTTATTTCGTTTACTAATTCATTGATGAGATTTAATGTTTCATAATCTTGACCAATAAAATATTCAACATAATTTTTGATTATATTTTCTGAAAATTTTATTATTTTCACTTTTTTATCATTTTCTTTAGAAAAAATAAGTACGAGGACTTCTTTTAGTTTGCTAATGTCATCACTTTTTTGAGTCTCAACATATTTTTCTATATCTATATATTTCATTTCTTTTCCTTCATCTTTTAATTTCTCTTGTTCACTTTTATAAATTTCGCAAATATAATCAAATTCCAAAAAAATTAAGTCAAGGAAATCGCATATATAATTTCCATTATAAGATATATAAATTAAAATATCATTGAAAGATTTAGATTTTTTAATCAATTTACGAATTGTATCTTTATGAAGTAAAACCTCTTTGAATACGTGACGAAAGATTAATAATTTTTTGGATAAATAATCCAAAATATTATCATCGCCCAATAATTCATGTATTTTATCTTGTTGAAAGTTCATATTAAAATAAAGTAGAATAGTATAAAATAATTCTTTTAATTCATTTTCATTTTCTACATTATTTAAATTTAGCGATTCATTTATTGCTGTACTTATAAGATTTAATCTTGTTTTCATTACTGTGAGTTTTTCTTCCTCAAAATCTCCAAGTATATCAATATTTTCTGGATTAAATTTTAATAAAAGTTTATGAATATATTTAGTTCGATGGCATTCTATAAATAATAATAAATAAAAATAAAAGCTGAATTTTTTTCCTTCTTCATTTAATAATTCAACCGTAGAAATTATCAAATTTTCATTTTCTATTGACTTATCGAGTTTCTCATATACTTTCCTAAGAATATTTATATATATTAAGAATTGTTCTTCAAGGCTTAAAGGTTGATAATTTTTTTCCTCTATATTAAAATCATAAAGGAAAATGTCCTTTTCATCATCGGTAAATTTAATTTCATATTGATATTTTTTACCAAAATTAGATTCTGCGAAGATTAATATGTGATATTTTCCATCATGTTCTTTCTTTGGTAAAGATCCTGGAATTATCTTGAAGCGGTAAACTTCAGAAGTTAATTCTATTAATTCTTTCTTTCTTTCATATGTTTTTATTTTTTCTAAAGAGTCTGCTTCTTTATAATCTTGGGAAATTGAAATTTTGAAAGTTTTCATATGTTCATGTGTAACAATGAAGTAAATAAAATTGCCCTTTTTATCAACATTTTCTTTTTCCATATTTAATTTTTTTATTATTCTATACTATATAAAATTCTTAAAAAGTTTAAAAAAGATTAATCATATAATCAATTTAAATTGGAAATGGGGATTGGGGATTGGGGATTGGGGG
>OCVV011346071.1_pt1 | contig 14659 bp, 14 predicted proteins | sample 1539721 | NCBI WGS metagenome assembly OCVV01 (sample SAMN02144230, study PRJEB22623) | gut metagenome | biome: sheep rumen | host: Ovis aries | place: New Zealand
GCATTATCGAGAATAACGCAAGACTTCTGGGGATCCCGATCGAGTTCTTTGAGACGGATATTTTTGATGCGGTATACAATATCGAAAAGTCGCCCTGCTATCTGTGCGCACGCATGAGACGAGGGTATCTGTACCGCTTCGCCAAGGATCACGGATGCAATAAGATCGCCTTGGGACATCACTACGACGACGTCATCGAGACAATTCTTATGGGGATGCTGTACTCGGGCCAGTATCAGGCCATGATGCCCAAACTGCGCAGCACGAATTTCGAGGGGATGGAACTTATCCGCCCCATGTATCTGATCCGCGAAAAAGATATCATTCGCTGGCGTGACAGTGCAGGACTGCATTTTCTGCAGTGTGCATGCAAATTCACTGAGAACTGCTCAAGCTGCGCGGCCGACGGCACATCCAATTCCAAGAGACTGGAGACCAAGAAACTGATTGCCGCTTTGAAGGAGACCGTTCCTCAGGTGGAGAGCAATATTTTCCGGGCGACGGAAAACGTTGTGCTCAATAAAGTCCTCGGATATAAAATCCATGGAGAGAAGCACAGCTTCCTGGAGGACTATTGAGGGCGTTTTAGGTGTAAACGGAAGAAGATGAGAACATGAAGTAAGAATCTTCCGGAAAGAGAGAACTTGATATGAATCACTATTTTACTTTTGACAGGATCAACAACGAGAAAATTCTGTCCTTTTATTCGTGCAAACCGATCGATTTTGGCGGCGCGGCGCTGGAAGCGGAGGGCAGAAAGAAGCTGATCAAGTCGATCGAGGCCGATTTTGGATATAAGTTCCGCACTGTCAAACAGTGCACCAAACAGGTCCACGGAGACAGGGTGGTCATCGTGGATGAGCAGAATCTGGACGAGGAGACAGGCCCTGCGGACGGCCTTCTCACGGATCTTCGGGGCGTCGCGCTGGAAATCCATACGGCGGACTGCCAGAGTGTGTTCCTGTATGACCCGGTCCGTGGCGTGATCGGGAACGTGCACAGCGGTTGGAAGGGAACCGTCCAGAGGATTGCCCCGAAGGCGGCGCAGCGCATGATAGACCATTACGGCAGCAGCCCCCGGGACATCGAGATCTACATCAATCCCAGCATCCTGGAATGCTGCTTTGAGATCGAAGAGGATGTGGTCGAACAATTTGCTGGCATAGTGGATGTGTCAAAATATTGCCGCAAGGACCGCATAGAGAGCGGCAGACAGAAGTATTTTATGGATACAACTGCCGTGAACAGAGATCTTCTTGCTGCGTTGGGCATTCCAAAGGAAAACATTTTCCTGAGCGGAGTGTGCACGATGTGCGGCCACAAAGAGTATCATTCCTACAGAGGCGACCACCATGTGACCGGGCGCAATGGATCGATGATCTGCCTGAAGTGAAATGCTGCGTTACGATACACAGGTTGGCCGGCGATGAGCAGATCGGTGTTTGCAGAGGAAAAGTGTACATGAATGAAGTGAATAAAACGCTGTATATTCCGCTGTATGGCAAATCAAAGGTCAGCCAACAGGGGATTATCCTGCACGATCCCTCTGCTGAGAGGATATGGAAAGAAGAAGCTTTCCCGATTCGCGGTAAGTCCGGATCAAAATGGCTGGCTTACAATATGGCCATGAGAGCCCGTGTTTTCGATGACTGGACAGAAAGAATGCTGCGGCGGAGGGGTGACGCGTTAGTGCTCCATATCGGGTGCGGACTTGACAGCAGATTTATGAGGGTAAAATCGCATCGTTCTGAATGGGTGGACTGTGACCTTCCGGACGTCATAGAGATCCGCAGGAAGTACTTTCGGGAAAATGAAACGTACCATATGATGGCCTTGGATGCGTCCAGACCTGCGCAGATCGGATTGCTCCCGGACTGTGATACAGCCATCGTTGTCCTTGAGGGACTCAGCATGTATCTGACAGAAAGCCAGGTACGGGGGTTATTGCAAGCGCTTGACAAAAAGTATCGGGAACTTCATATTTTGATGGATGTATATACTGAATTCGGTGCCAGGGCGTCAAAATATAAAAACCCTGTCAACGATGTCGGCGTTTCTAAATTGTATGGGATCGATGATATCGAGAGCGTCACCGATGAACTTCGAGTCAGATTTGTAAAAGAGCATAGCTTTACTCCTGCTTCGCTGGTCAAAGAGCTTACGCCGGCAGACAGGGTGATTTTCAATCTGCTGTTTACGGGGAAGTTGTATCGTAAGATATACCGCCTGTATGAACTGAAGTCATAACTCCTGGGTTTTCTAAACGAATTGATTAGTAGTATTATCCACAATTAGCCGTGACGTATCGGTTATTTCCAGACATATGCGCTCATCGCCACCATGGCGGTGGGCGCTTTGGATCTGGTGACTATCTAAAAAAGAAAGGAATGGAATCCAGACATGTCAAAAAGGAAAGACATCGTTGAATCATATTCAATAGGGGAAGTGTCAACACTTTTACATCTCTCGAGGGATATGATCCGCTATTATGAAAAACAAGGAGCGATCAAGGCAAGCAGAGGGACGGGAAATAATTATCGAAAATATGCTCCCATGGAAGTGTTCTGGCTCCTTGAAGCGATGCAGCACAAAAGCTGGGGGATTCCGATCAGTGATATTTCAGCGGTACGAAACCACGAATATACGATGCACACGGAACAATTTCTGGGAGAAAAAGTGAATCATATCAGGAAGGATCTGCGTTTTCGGGAGTTACTCGCTGACAGACTGGATGAGCTTCGGACGAATATGTTGCTGAGCACAAGGAATATAGGATGTTTCTGGGTGGAGAACATACCTTCTGCTTATCACTGTCATTTAGTCACTGGTCACAGAGATGAATACGAACAGATCAATCTGTCTGAAAAGAGCAGTTCTTTCATTTTCTCTGACCGGCATCTTCCTTTTTTTGACAACGGGCTGATCGTGGAAGAGGACGGGGTGAACTGGGAAATGTGTGTGCAGGAGAAATATGTGGCTTCATTTGAGGAGGAGATACCCGATGATTTCACAAAAACTTGCGGAGAAGTTTGTCTATGTACACATATTGATATAGGGGAAATCGGCAGTTTTAAGCAGGATATTTTTAGTGTTCTGCCCCAATATGCCGAGGAGCATGGGTTTCGCGTTCGAGACGGAGCCAAGGTCAGGGGCATTTTGCTGGGAAGAGGGTATGAAGACGGAGAATTCCGGAGGATTGTAAAGCTATTTCTCCCAATCTTATAAGGGCGGTCAAACCTTGGAAGAACTCCAAGGTTTTTTTGATATGTCTGGATGGATATAAGCGAAGAGCCCCGGCCGGAATATGGAGGAATGATAAATTAAGGCGTGGGACTGATGATCGATGTCGGAAGAATTGCCAAATGACGCTGCAACTTTTTGGCATTGACCTTGGAATTATCCCATCCGTTATTATTTTCACAAGAGATAAGCACCCTTTCAAAACCTAAGAGGAGGAAAAACGAAAATGATGACGGAAATCTTTACACCTGCGAAGATCGGAACTTGCGAGATCCCGAACAGGCTGATCGTGCCTGCAATGGTAATGAACCTGTGCACAGAAGACGGGATGATTACGGAAAGGTATATCAAATATATTGAAGAGAAGGCCAAAGGCGGCTGGGGCATGGTCATCACAGAGGATTATGCTGTCAATGTGAATGCAAAAGGCTATAAGTTTATTCCCGGACTATACAATGACGAGCAGATTGAAGGCAATAAGAAGCTCACGGAAACAGTTCATAAATACGATACCAAGATCTTCTGCCAAATGTATCATCCCGGACGCCAGTCCAAGCATGATGTGAATGGAAATGTTCAGCCAATCGCCCCTTCTGCGATTAAGGATCCCTTCTGCATGGATCTTCCCAGAGAGATGACAATTGAGGAGATTCATCAGATCGTGCAGGATTTTGGCTCCACAGCGAGAAGAGTGAAGGAAGCGGGATTTGACGGAATAGAGATCCACGCCGCACACGGCTACCTGATCTCCGAATTCCTTTCTCCCTTCACCAACAAGAGAGTGGATGAGTATGGCGGATGTTTTGAGAACAGAACTCGCATCCTGGATGAGATTTATGCCTGCATTCGCGAGAACGTCGGCAATGATTTCCCGGTACAGGTCAGAGTCTCAGCGAATGAGTACCTTCTGGGCGGCCGTACAGAAGCAGATACCTATGAACTGGTACGCCATTTGGATGAGCTTGGTGTTGATGCCATCCACATTTCCAACGGAATGTATGCATCTCCCGTGATCCGTCAGATTATTGCACCGATGTACACCGAGCATGCTTTTAACATGGATACAGCAGAACAGGTCAAAAAATTGGTTTCCTGTCCGGTGATCGTGACAAACCGCATCAACGACCCCAAGATGGCAGACACCATCTTAAAGATGGGGAAAGCGGATTTCATAGGTATGGGACGCGGATCCCTGGCAGATCCTTATCTTCCTGCCAAAGCAAAAGCCGGCCAGTTCGAGAATATCCGCTACTGTATCGGATGCCTTCAGGGATGTGAAGCCGGACTTCTGGCAGGCACTTGTGCGACATGCCTGGTCAATCCCCGCGTCGGCCGTGAGTACGAGAATCCCATGGACAAGACTGCAGACCCGAAGAAGGTCATGGTCATCGGCGGCGGTCCCGCAGGCCTTATGGCTGCCGAGACAGCAGCGAAGATGGGCCACAAAGTAACTGTATTTGAGGCAGGCTCCTGGCTTGGCGGTCAGTTCCGCAGCGCAGCTTTCCCGCCCGGAAAAGGTGAGCTCTCCACATTCGTATCTTCGCTGCGCAAGAGCCTGATCGATCTGAAAGTTCCGGTCAAGATGGGCGTAGAGGTGACGGAGGAAATGATCCGTGATGAGAAGCCGGATGCAGTCATCATTGCAACAGGTGCTAAGCCGCTTTCGCTTCCAATCAAGGGCATGGACGGTGAGAACGTAGTGAATGCGGAGGATGTCCTTTTGGGTAAGGCAGACGTAAAGCCCGGTCCTGTCGTCGTTTGTGGCGGCGGTGAAGTCGGCGGAGAGACAGCCCACTTCCTGACGCAGGTTTGCCAGGATATCACACTGGTAGAGATGCGTGACGACATCCTGGTCGATATGTTCCCGCTGATGAAGATGCAGCTGATGGAATACATCAGAGAAGCGAGGATCAAAGTATTGACCAGCGCCAGAGTTGCCGAAATCACAAAAGACAGTGTTAAATATACTGATTCCGAAGGAAATCTTCAGAGCGTGCCGGCAGCGACGGTTGTATCGGCATTCGGATATAAGGCATATAATCCGCTCGAAGAGGCAGCAAAAAAATACTGTGATAATGTCAAGGTCGTTGGCTGTGCTGTAAAAGCCGGCAATGCGCTTGTGGCAGTCAGAGAAGGGTATGAGGCTGCGTTGGCTTTATAAGACAATAATGATGCCCCCGCCACTATGGGCGGGGGGCTTTTGGATTGGAGGAAAGCATGGACCTGTTCCGGATAGGAGAAATTTCCAAAATGTTGAATGTACCCGTGGAGACAATACGTTTTTTTGAACAAAAGGGTCTTATTATGCCGGTCAAAAATGAAATGACCGGGTACCGCTATTACAGTGTCTGGGATGCGAATCAGATTCTTGAGTATAAAAAGTATCGTCAGATTGGTTTTTCCTCCAACGAAGCAATTGTCATGATCAAAGACATCGATTGCAATGGCCTCATTGATCAGTTGGAATCAAAGAGGAAGGAAGCTGTCTATCAGGCGCACTTCTATCAGGCGAAAGCACTGAAACTGAAAAATTTCCAGTCTATTCTGGACAATGCGAAGCATCTGGTGGGGGAATATTACATCATGAATCGTCCGGAAAACTACTCGCTGTATATGCGTTCTCATGGCGCAGACGGACTTAGGACTTCTACCGCCAAGGAAACAGAAGGTGCCTTCGATGAGTTGACGAATTACTATCCCTTTGTGGAACACGCCTACAGAATCCGGAAAGAGTGGTGTATGGCGCCGACAAGAGAATATGAGGCACAGTGGGGATTTACTGTCAAAAAACGGTGGGCCGACAGGCTCAACATAAACATTCTTCCTAAAATGGAGCACCAAAAGGCAACGACCGCAGTTTTTACCGTGATCCGATTGGGACAAAAGCAGTATTTTTCTCTGCAGCTTCTGGAAGGCGTTTTCCTTTTTATGAAGAAGCATGGCTATGAACTAAACGGCGACATTTTAGGCGTCCATGTTGCAACTGTCAGGGAGGAGCAGGAAAGCGTCCGGTATGTGGAGGTCTGGGTGCCGGTAAAAGGACTGGAGCCCGTACAGGCACGTTTTCCGGATAAAGAAGAAAAAAAGGAAGCGCTTAAAGAATTATTCTGTTGATGTAAACGTCTGCATGGCAATGAAATATTGCCATCGCAGACGTTTATTTTTTATGTTTTTCCTTATTGACTCTGTAGTTACCACAGGGATTACCCTTTTCTCAGAGTAGAAAGACAACAGTAATCGTTCTGCATTTTAGAGAAAGGAAAGGGGAAAAATGACGAACAAAGAATTGGCATCCAAGATCATTGCGCTCGTCGGGGGAGAAGAGAATATATCAGTCCTGACACACTGCGCTACTCGCCTGCGCTTTAACCTCAAGGATAACAGCAAGGCAGACATTGAGGCACTCAAGGGCCTTGAAGGCGTATTGACCGCACAGCTCAAGAGCGGACAGCTTCAGGTTGTCATCGGGGCAAAGGTCAACGCGATTTTTGATGAAGTTTCCGCACAGGTCCACATTACGGAAGGCGGGGCGTCTGTTGAAGAGCCCTCCAAGAATAAGGTCGGTGCCGTCATAGAGACGATCTCTGGCATATTTGCGCCTACACTGCCGGTTCTGATCGGCTGTGGTATGTTTAAGGCAATCGTGTCTCTGATCACGAACCTTCACCTGATGCCCGGCGACAGCAGTTTCATCGTTATCATGTCCATGATCGGTGATCTGATTTTCTATTTCTTCCCCTTCTTCCTGGCAGTCAGCGCTGCAAGGAAATTTAAGGTCAGTGAATACCTGGCGCTGGCACTTGCAGCGGCCTACATGTATCCCACGATCATGAACGGTGCGGCGGCAGTTGCAGAAGGCGGCCCTGCGACAATGCGTTTTCTGGGCCTTCCCATCCTGTTTGTGAATTACAAATCAACCGTCATTCCGATCATACTTTCCGTCTGGGTTCTGAGTCTGATCTACAAAAAGATCGACAATCTGGTTCCTGATTTCCTGAAGATACTGCTTACATCCATGATTGTCCTGTTCATCATGGTACCGCTGGAACTGGTCGTTCTAGGGCCCATCGGCTCTTACATGGGCACATACATCGCTAAGTTTATCGACTGGTTCTACAATGTCGGCGGAATTATTGCAGCGGCGCTGCTTGGCGGAACTCGCTCCCTGCTGACAATGATGGGCATGCATTATGCGCTTGCTCCCCTTCAGATCCAGCAGATCGCAGAGACCGGAGGTTCGACTTTGCTGGTCAGTGCTCTGACTGCTAACTTCTCCCAGGCCGGTGCAGGCTTCGGTGCTTTCCTTCGCCTGAAAGACAAACAGATGAAATCCGTAGCCGGTTCAGCTGCACTCTCCGCGGTGCTTGGTATTACGGAGCCTGTCATGTATGGTGTCAACCTGAAGTACAAGAAGCCCTTTGCCTTTGGTATGGCTTCCTCCGCAGTCGCTGCCGCATTCCTGTCCCTGTTCCATGCACGTGCTATGGCATATGCGCCGCCCGGACTTTTCACGATCATCACCTATGAGGCGGACAGCTTTGTGTTCATTATCATCGGCGCCCTCATCGCTTTCGGACTGGCTGCTGTTCTGACCTTCCTGTTTGGTATTCCCGCAGAAGAAGTCTCTGCATCAGAGAAGGCGAGCACCGATACCGGCAATGCACAGCCTGCTCCTGCTATGATCAATGGTGAACTCACTATCGCTTCCCCGATTAAGGGAAAAGTCATCCCTCTCAGCGAAGTGCCCGACGCTGCTTTCAGCGAAGGGGCAATGGGACAGGGCGTCGGCATTGAGCCCTCCGAAGGCAAAGTCTATGCGCCGTTTGATGGTACTGTAGATATGCTCTTCGACACAAAGCACGCCGTTGGCCTCACAAGCAGCGAGGGTGTGGAGCTGCTGATCCATATCGGCCTGGATACCGTGGAACTGAACGGACAGTATTTTGACGCGCATGTGAAGAACGGCGACCCCATCAAAAAGGGCCAGCTTCTCATCGAGTTTGATAAAGACAGCATTGCGAAGAAATATTCCACCGTTACGCCGGTGCTTGTGACTAATTTCGACAATTACAATAAGATTGAGGGAATCTCCGGCATGGCAGCTGATAACGAAACTGCGATCATTAAGATTCAGTGAGGCTTGTCAAAAGATAGGAGGCACTATGAATAACAGATTACCTGACGGATTTTTGTGGGGCGGCGCGACGGCAGCCAATCAGTATGAGGGGGGCTATCTCTCGGGCGGAAAGGGCCTGTCCACATTGGACGCCATTACGGGAGGCAGCCACACTTCGCCGAGAATGATCACTTTTCGCACCGCAGAAGGTGAGTTGAAAAAAGTGACCAAAGAACAAGCGCTGCCAGAGGGAGCCACCGGTTACATTGATCCGGATCTTTACTATCCAAGTCATGTGGCTACAGATTTCTATCATCACTACAAAGAGGATATTGCCCTCTTTGCCGAGATGGGCTTCAAGTGTTTCCGACTGTCGATCGTCTGGTCCAGAATTTGCCCGAACGGAATGTATGATGTCAACGAAGAAGGTCTGCAGTTCTATGACAACGTGTTTGATGAATGCCTGAAGTATGGCATTGAGCCGGTCGTAACGATTAACCACTTTGACACACCGATGTACCTGGCGGATGAATATGACGGCTGGGCAAGTCGGGATCTGATCGATTTCTATGTGTTCTTCTGTAAGACGATCTTTGAGCGCTATAAAAACAAAGTAAAATACTGGATGACCTTCAATGAGATCAATTTCCTCAGAAGCTGGACGCAAATCGGCATACACAACAACGACCCGGCTACTAAGGCGCAGGCGCACCATCACCTGTTTGTCGCAAGCGCCAAGGCTGTGCAGCTCGGACATTCGATCAATCCGGACTTCAAGATTGGCATGATGGTCTCGTATATCCCGAGCTATCCCATGAGCTGCCGCCCGGAAGATGTATGGGAGGCAATTGATTTCAACCACGAAAAAGAATTTTTCATGGACGTGCAGTGCCGGGGAGTGTATCCGAATTACCGGCTGAAGATGTACGAACGACTTGGAATTGATGTGAAAATGGAGCCGGAGGATGCCGGGATTCTCAGAAACGGAACAGTCGATTATATAGGCTTCAGTTACTATATGTCCACTGTTTCCACAACGGATAAGAATGCGGAAATGACCGGCGGAAACCAGATCATGGCGTACCGGAATCCGTATTTGAAACAGTCGGAATGGGGATGGGCGGTAGATCCGCTTGGTCTGCGTATTTCCCTCAACCAGATTTATGACCGCTATCGCCTGCCCATGTTCATAGTAGAAAATGGATTCGGAGCAGTGGATACCATTGAACCGGATGGAACCATCAATGACGACTATCGCATTGACTATTTCCGCCAGCACATTCAGGCGATGAAAGATGCGGTGCTGATCGATGGCGTGGATCTCATGGGATACCTGCCCTGGGGATGCATTGACCTGGTCTCGGCCGGCACCGGTGAAATGAAAAAGCGTTACGGCTTTATCTACGTCGATATGGACGACCAAGGGCACGGCACGCTTAACCGCATGAAGAAAAAGTCCTTCTACTGGTACAAGCATGTGATTGAGACAAACGGGGAAGAATTGTAAAACATGGTGTGAGAATATGGTAGAAGCACCGGAGGATATTTGAGATGAAATACAAGGAGCCGGCCTCTTTTTATTTGATGCCCTGCACGGCCATGGAATTTAAGGATTCTGAGACGATCAGAGTCTGGAAGTACGGTACGGAAGAGCCTGATATCAATACCTATGCAGCCGTAAAGGACCTTTCTTTTCACAACGGCACAATTGAGGTGGATGTATGCGGAGCACTTCTTCCGGATGCGCCGGATTACGCCAGAGGCTTTATCGGAATCGCTTTCCGCGGAGCGGAAGACGGTCGGGAATTTGAATCGTTTTATATCCGCCCTACTAATGGGAAAGACTGTCATGATCCTGTGAGGAAAGCCCATTGCTGCCAGTATTTCTCTTTCCCGGGGTATACGTTTTCTTACTTCCGTGATTTTGGAATCACAGACTACGAAAACGCTGTGGATACGATCGCTCTTAACCAATGGAGCCATCTTATGGCTGTAGTCAGGGATGACAGTGCCGTCTTTTACGTTGACCAGAAAGAGGTTCTGCGTGTTGACGGATTAAAACATGGCCCTTCTGCCAGAGGAAACGTAGGGTTATATGTGGACATCGGTACGGACGGTTACTTCCGGAATCTCTGTATCACTTGCGAAGACTAAACATGCGTATAGATACTTTGATTCGCGCTCAACGCCATAATGGCGGTGGGCGCTTTTTTGGTTATGGTATAATGGGACGGAAGAAGGAGTAAAAAGGAGAGGAAAAGATGAAGAAAGCAAGTGATTTTGTTGGCAGGAATATGGCATGGATCGTTCTGATCATTGCAGCAGCAGCACTTTCTGTGGGCATGACCAGTATTAATACATTGCTAGCGCCTGTCCTTACTCCCTTACTGACATATCTCTATTTGAGAACATCTGTAAGTGTAGATGCCAAAGCGATGTTCCTATCCATCATTCAGGTTGTGATCGTCCCCATCGGACTGGGAGTGCTGGTCAACAGATTTTGGGGAAAGTATACCCAAAAGATCAGAGATTCCCTGCCTGTGGTATCCGTGACCGCCATCTGTCTCATTGTTGCATCGGTCGTATCACATAATAGCGCCAAAATATTGTCTACAGGATTGATCATCTTTGTCGTTGTGATCCTTCATAACTTGCTTGGGTACCTTTTGGGTTATCTGATCGGCGTTCTGTTCAAGATGGATCTGCCCAGAAAAAAGGCAGTTGCCATAGAGATCGGAATGCAGAATTCGGGGCTTGCAACAACACTTGCCGGATCTGCTTTTCCGAATTTAACTATGGCGACAGTCCCGGGAGCGATTTTTTCAGTATGGCACAATATTTCCGGGGCCATACTGGCAGCATGGTTCAATCGTAAATCATGAATGGGATAGTGGACTTCCCCGCCTCTAAGCGTATGTGTATGTAGTAGGTAGTCAATGCTTAGATTTATTTTTATTTTGAGAGGTGCATGATGAACGATAATAATAAGAATAACAATAAGAATAATGGCTTATCCAGTCTGCTAATCGGCTTGTGTATAGGAATTGCGATTGGAACAACAATCGGAGTAACAACCAACAATATCGGATTGTGGATGCCTATCGGACTTGCAGTCGGTATATGTCTTGGCCTTGTGTTAGGCCATAACAGTAAAAACGATGACGAGAAGGATGGGGATGATAAGCAGTAAAATATAGATTCTCAGAGTTGCACTTATTGGCGTTCAGGGGCCTTTAATCGCATACTTCTGATTTTCAAGTTTGCACTTACATTTATTCGAGGGATTCAAGGAGGATCAAAAATGAAGATAGCATGGTTCTGTATTCCTGCACACGGACATACAAATCCGACCCTCGGACTTGTGAAAGCTCTTACCGAAGCCGGACATCAAGTCTGGTATTTCTCATTTGAAGAATTCAGAGAGAAAATCGAAGGAGCCGGTGCGACATTCATTGGCTGCGACGGGTACGATTTTGAAATGGAAGACAAGGGCAATGCGGATCGTGTCGGCAAAGACAAGGTATATGCGACTGAGCTGCTTGTTTCGTCCACACTTGCACTCGACGAGATGACTGCCCGTATGATCGATGAAATCAAGCCTGATATAGTAGTATCCGACTCCGTGGCGTTCTGGGGCAAACTTGCAGCTATGAAACACGGTCTGCCGTATGTTTCATCGACCACGACGTTTGCTTTCAACCGTTATTCAGCAAAGTATATGCAGGAGAGTGTCTGGGATATCGCCAGAATGCTGATAGCAATGCCGCGTATTAATAAGCAGATAAAGCGTCTTCGTGAGAAGGGGTATCCGGTTAAGAGCATTCTCGACATCGTGCAGAATGACAATGATACCAATACCATAGTTTATACATCCAGGTATTTTCAGCCGTGTTCAGAAACGTTCTCTGATAAATATCACTTCATTGGTCCATCAATACGTCCGATCACTAAGCCTGTTGAAAAAACTGCAGATCAGACGGTCTACATTTCAATGGGGACTGTGAATCAGAACCGTGAGTTCTACCGCAATTGTATAAGTGTGCTCGCATCCACTGGATGGCAGGTCATAATCTCCATGGGAACCAATACTGATCGTTTCGAGAATCTCCCTGAGAATATACAGGTGTATGAATCAGTAGATCAGATGGCAGTATTATCGATTGCGGACGTTTTCATCACACATTGCGGAATGAATTCTGCATCTGAGGGTCTGTACTTTGGAGTGCCGCTTGTGCTGTTCCCTCAGACACCTGAGCAGGATGCTGTTGCCAGGAGAACTGAAGAACTCAGTGCAGGAGTAAGATTGAAATCAATATCTGAGAAAGACATACTTGATGCGCTGAATCAGGTTCTCAATGATCCGAAGTATAAGGAAGGTGCTGCCAAGGTATCCGGGAGCTTCAAGGCATGCGGAGGGAGTGCCGAAGCTAGAGGTTTTCTGGAGAGTCTATCGAACTGAATGTTAAGAAGAGACATATAATTTCCAGTATGTCGACCAGCTTTTAACCCCTACACCCCAGAGGCCGCCCTACACTCCACTCAAAAGAAAGCCCCCCGGTCAGTAGCCGAGGGGTTTTATGATTACTTCTTACTGTGTGATCGGGCTTGCGTTTTTCCACTTGCTGAGCCTGCGGAAGTAGCGGAAGTAGTACTGTGCAAAGAGAAGAGCCAGAAGCAAGCCTACGGCGACAAGAATCTTGCCGAGCGTGGTCATGTGTGCCTTATAGAGTTCGGGAGCATCACTGTTGGCCGTCATGTAAAGGATGTTTTTGGCAGCCTGACGCATTGCTTGCTGACCGCAGACGGAATCCGTAACTTCTTCGGACAGGGAACTGATCAGACCATAGCTGAGCTGGAAATCATTGCCTGCCATTGTGGCGCGGTTGATGTCTTCTGTGACACAAGCCATGACGCAGTCTGTGATCACGGCGCCTTTAAAGCCCCACTCGTCGCGAAGAACGGTGTTCAGCAGGGGAGCGCTTTCCGCGGTAGGCGTAGCGCCGATTCTGTTGAAAGAGGACATGATGCCGGTTGTACCGCCGCCCTTGACAGCGACCTCGAATCCCTTGAGATAGATCTCGCGGAGTGCCTGCTCGTTGAGCCATGTCGCAAGACCGCCGTGGTCACGGTTGGTCTCCTGGTCATTGACCGCGAAGTGCTTGAGATAGCAGTATACGCCGGATTCCTTGATGCCTGTGCACTCGCGCTCTGCCATCATGCCGGAGAGATATCCGTCCTCCGAGTAGTACTCGTAGTTTCTTCCTGAGAAAGGACTCCTGTGGATGTTGGATGCAGGTCCGTTCAAGATGAAAAAGGCGGAGCGCTATATTCTGCGGAATGCAGACGCGCCGGTCCTTCTGCAGACGTCGGAAGGGACCGTGACCCGACGCACTTCGCAGATCTTCTATGTGGAGTCGAGGCAGCACTACCTTTATTACCACATGAAGGGCGAATGTCTGAAAGTACGAGGAAAACTCTCGGCGATTGCGGATTCGCTCTACCCCTATCATTTTGCCAGGGCCGGAGAGAGTTATCTGGTTAATCTTGCCTATGTGCAGGGGATTGAAGGCACAGATGTGGTCGTCGGAGGAGACCGCGTCCCGATCAGCAGAAGACAGCGCGCGCAGTTCCTTTCTGCCTTTACGCGTTATGCAGGAGGTCTATGATGCAGGCGGTCTTATACTTTGAGGAGATGCGGCTCCCGGCGGAACTACTCAGCTGCCTTCTGGTTTTTCTGCTTCCCTTTGCGCCGCGAAAACCCCATTTTAAGCGGAAAGCGGCAGTAGGATATGCGATCATGGTTCTTATTTCGCTTCTGTACTTTCCGATTTTTCTGTACAAAGAGACGCCGCGATTTAGAATGCTTACAGTGTTTTGGTACGTTTTGATCATGCTTTTGGCGATGGTCTACGCACGCGCCGTATTTGTGATCAGCCGCTGTGACGCGCTGTATTTTACGGTTTCGGCGCTCCTTAGTCAAAACATTGTCTATTGCTTTTATCATTTAATGGCAAGAAGACCCCTTCCTCAGTTCACAAACTTGACAGCCGGTCGGTCGAAAAAAGGTCCATGCGAGTGAACAGGGAGGGGATGAATTGCCTGTGTATGTACCTTCCCTTCCCTGTTTGTGAGCGTGAGCGTTTCACTTCTTCTATATGAGTAAGGAATAATACAGGAAGCAGAACATGTGTTTGCAAACGCGTGTTCGCAGTGGTATAATATATGTATGAAGCTGCTGCTTCGTGATGATCACCTGTCCGGGACAATACCGGATGGAAGGGAGCACATACATGTACCACGTCG
>OCVV012845308.1_pt1 | contig 14659 bp, 16 predicted proteins | sample 1539721 | NCBI WGS metagenome assembly OCVV01 (sample SAMN02144230, study PRJEB22623) | gut metagenome | biome: sheep rumen | host: Ovis aries | place: New Zealand
TTTTTCCTGTAAATCCAGCTCAATACTTGATAACAGGATTTCAAAACTTTTTCCGCCTCTGACAATAATTTCGCGGGTGACATATTTATCTCGCGACATCCGAATCGCCCGAGTGCTCACGCCTTTAAGGTCTGCTAATTCTTGAATTGATATGTATTTATCTTTGTTGTTCATCTTGGCTCCTGTGGGTATTTCGCCTGTATTCGCCTAAGTCGGCTCATAGGCTCAATTATCCTACGTCGCTATCGTAGTGCTTCGCACCGGCTTACGCGTATCACATTCATCACTCTTCCGACCTTAAATTGGAACTGTTTCCGACTAATATTTACCCCTTTTGTATCATTTGGACACAAATCGAGCGAGCAGAGGGTGAAAGCCGTAGGCGGTACCTGTTTAATGCGAGCGAGTATAAATTGGGACTTGATGTTTCTTGGAAACAGAGTTATTGTGAGAAAGCCGTAAACGAGAAAAACTTGTTTTTACTCATTTACGGCGCCGAACAAAAGCCTGCGGGCAGGCTTAGATGTGTTTCCCCAGAGAATTTCGGAGGTTTTTATGAAGAAAAAAGAGCTACAAAGCATTGATTATATTAAAGAACGCGCCGATGAAAATTTGGCAAAAACAAAAAGCGTGTTTTTATATAGGCGGGAGCTTGCGATTCGGTTTGCTTTGCGACAAAAAGAACTTACACAAAAGAAGCTTGCAAAACGACTCAAAATGACAGAAAGCTACGTTTCAAAACTCATTACGGGCGAAAGATATAGCAAGGATTTTGAGTTTTTTGTGAGATACAACTTGGGGGTAGACTATTTTGGGATATAGGAGGAAGTATGAATATTGTCCAACCAATAAGGAATAGAGAGGATATTGAGAAAATGAAGGCTGTCCTGAAACGCAAAAAACGCGATCTTGTACTTTTTATTTTCGGGATAAATTGCGGACTTAGGATCTCGGATATTTTAAAGCTTGATGTTGGGGACGTTAAGGGCAGAGATTTTGTTGAAATCAAAGAGAAAAAGACAAAGAAAAATAAGCGTTTTCCGTTAAATCCGGAGCTTAAAGTTGTGCTTGAAGATTTTGTAAAAGACCGTCCGGAAGAAGAACCGCTATTTATTACGCAACAAGGCAACAGGCTTGACCGTAACCAGGCATATAGGATTTTGAATAAGGCTGCAAAAACATTGAATCTTCAGGACAAAATCGGCACACATTCACTGCGCAAAACATTCGGCTACCACCACTATAAACAGTTTGATAATATTGAACTCCTGCAGAAGATTTTCAACCATTCCTATTCTGCCATCACCCTCCGCTACATCGGCATCGAACAAGATATTATTGATGAAAGTTATATGAATTTTTATTTGTAGGTATATTTAATAATAACAGCTTTGTATATAAAATTTGTCTCAAAGTGTGTATTTTTGCATATTTCATACTTTTATGGGATTTACTTCCTTAACATTTCTTAATATATTTATTATAAAATGAGGTGAAGTATGGCTTTTGATTTAAAAGATTTTCAGAATAAATTGTGGAATACGGCAGATGAACTCCGAGCTAATTCCAGCTTGAAGTATAACGAATTTTCAACTCCGGTTTTGGGTTTGATTTTCTTACGTTTTGCAGATTACAGATTTCAAAAGGCAAAGCCTGAAATAGAAGCAATGAAAACATCTTCACGCAGAGCTTTTGATGAAAAAACGGCTTATCAAGCAAGAGGAGTTTTGTATATCCCGGAAAAAGCCTCATTTAATTATTTGTTGCACTTGCCGGAAGGTGAAAGTATTGCCAAAGCTCTTAATGAAGCAATGTCTTTGGTTGAAGATGAAAATCCAATTTTGAAAGGTGTTTTGCCAAAAGGGTATTTAAGAATACCTGATGATTTGCTTGTTGCAACAATGAAAGTATTTAACGATGTAGAATTTGACCGTGAAAACGGAGATGTTTTCGGTAAGGTTTACGAGTTTTTCTTAGGTAAATTTGCAAGTAAAGAAGGTCAAAAGGGTGGAGAATTTTATACTCCAACGTGTTTGGTTAAACTTCTTGTTGAGATTATGAAACCGTTTCATGGTAATGTTTATGACCCTGCGTGTGGTTCGGGCGGTATGTTTGTTCAAACCGCAGAATTTGCAAAAAGAGAAAATACAGATAAAGATAAACATGTTAATGATTTGATAACTGTTGAAGGACAGGAAAAAACAGAAGAAACCGTAAAATGGTGTAAAATGAACCTTGCAGTACACGGTTTAGAGGGTGATGTTAAACAGGCAAACAGTTTTTATGAAGATGTGTTTGATTCAGTAGGCAAATACAATTTTTGTTTAGCCAATCCTCCGTTCAATGTTGACGGTGTTGATAAGGAAAGATTAAAAGGGGATAAGAGATTTCCGTTTGGACTACCAAAAGCAGATAATGCAAACTACTTGTGGATACAAATGTTTTATTCTGCTCTAAAAGAACCAAAAGACGGAGAAAATTCAAGAGCAGGATTTGTTATGCCAAACTCGGCAAGTGACGCAAGACAGACAGAGCAAACAATAAGAGAGAAAATAATCAAAGATAATGCAGTTGATGTAATGGTTTCTGTCGGAAGCAATATGTTCCACAATGTTACACTTCCTTGTACGCTTTGGTTCTTGGATAAAGGTAAGAAGAATACAGATAGGAAAGACAAAGTCCTCTTTCTTGATGTAAGAGAAATTTATACTCAAATTGACAGGGCACATAGAGAATTTACTGATGAACAGATTGAATTTATCACCAATATTGTTAAACTCTATCGTGGAGAAAAACCTGAATACAAATGGGGTAGTAAAAAGCTGACGCTTGAAAAATTCCCTGATGAAAAATATCAAGATGTAAAAGGTTTATGCAAAGTTGCAACTATTAATGATATTGAGAAACAAGGCTGGAGCTTGAACGCAGGTCGTTATGTCGGTGTTGCGGAAACAGAAGAGGAAGATTATGTTTTTGAAGACAAGCTCAAAGAACTAAACACCGAGCTTGAAAAACTAAACACAGAATCCAAAGACCTTGAAGCAAAGATTGCACATAATATTAAAGAGTTGTTAGGTGTGTAATATGGTTAAAAAATGTCTTGGAGATTTAATAACAACACAAAAAGGTTTTGCATTTAAAAGTAAAGACTATATATGTAGTGGAATAGGTATTGTAAGAGTTTCTGATTTTACAGATGACTCCGTGGATGATAGTAATTTAGTCTATATTGATAAAAATTTAGCACTAAATTATAAACAATATGAACTTAATACTAATGATGTAATTATACAAACAGTTGGTTCATGGCCAACAAATCCTCAATCTGTTGTTGGAAAAGTAATAAAAATTCCTTCTAAAATCAATGGATTTTTGTTAAATCAAAATGCAGTAAAATTAATACCTAATAAAGAAATAAATATTAAATATTTATATTATTTGTTAAAAAATAAAGATTTCTCATCATATATTATTGCTTGTGCGAGAGGAGCTGCTAGTCAAGCTAGTATTACTTTAGAAGATATAAAAAGTTATGAATTTTTGAAACCTGACCTTAATATTCAAGAAAAAATTGCAAAAGTTTTATCAAACTACGATGATTTGATAGAGAATAACAACAAGCGGATAAAGATTTTGGAAGAAATGTCTCAAAAAATATATAAAGAATGGTTTGTTGATTTCAAATTCCCAAACCACGAATCCGCAACTTTCAAACAAACCGACCTCGGCAGTGAGGTAATGCCTAAGAAAGGTAAAAATATTACAAAAGCAACAATTAAAGAAGGAAATGTTCCAGTAGTTGCAGGTGGAATTGAACCAGCATATTATCATAATAAACCAAATACTATTGCACCTGTAATAACAGTAAGTGCTTCAGGAGCTAATGCGGGATATATAAATTTATACTATCAAGATATATGGGCTTCGGACTGTTCATACATTGATACTACAATTACCCCTTATGTATATTACTATTATTTGCTATTAAAATATAACCAAACCAAAGTTACTAATATGCAAAGAGGAGCTGCACAACCACACGTATATCCGCAAGATTTAGCACAATTAAAAATTGAAATACCCGAAGAAAGAATTATAGAAAAATTTAACGAAATTATAACTCCTTTTTTCAAGGAAATATCTAATTTATCGCTAAAAAATCAAACCCTCAAACAAACACGCAACCTACTTCTCCCCCGCCTAATCTCCGGCGAAATCGATGTTGAAAATATGGAGATAGTGTAATGTCTAATAATACTAAAAATACGTCTTTTATTGAATTAGCTCAATCAGTACTTGTGCTTGGAAAAGCTTTGAAAGAATACTGTCAGCCATACTTAGATATATTTAAAGAATTTCAAAGTTTATGCAGGGAACATGAAGATGAAATTAAGCAAGCATTGATAGAACTACAAAATAATGCTCAAGAATTACATGATTTTTGGGATAAAGATTTATGGGAAAAATTGAAAAAATATGGTTGGATTATTCCAGGTTCTTTGCCGTGTGATATATTTGGAAGGTTATATCAAAAAATCAAGAGCAAACTTTCTGATGTTGATGAACAAGAACTATTTGATAAATTTTTTATAGAAGAATTTACGAGTGATAATTGGTTTTACATAAAATATTTAATTCAACGTTGGGCAAAAAATCCAAATATCTCAAAAGATAGATTAAGAATTTTAAAAGATTGTTTTAAAGTTGTTAAAAGGTACTCTCATCAAACTTCTTCAAATATAGTCATACCAACTTTAATGGCACAAGTTGAAGGTCTATTAGTTGATAGATTCGGCGATAAATTCAAAATGCCAAAAACAGATCATTTTGCTACGGTTGCACGGTATTTATTATGTACACAACTATATCAACAAACTACTTCCGGAGATAATTCAAATATTACAAATGCAGATTTTTCGAGAAACAAAGTTTTACATGGGGAAAATCCAAGTTACGGAAAAATTGAAAATGTAATAAAGTTATATTTGCTTATTGAAACCATTTTAAATGCTTAATTTTTGATTAAGTTAATTTCAAACAAGTTGATTTTTATTTATAATATGAGATATGAAACGTGAAAATATTTTTGATATCATGAATAACAAATACGATATAAAAGAAGAAATAGGTAAAATTGATTTTATGTTTGCCAAATCTCTTTTAATTGTTACCAATGGTTTGAATTTTCAACAGGAACAAGGAAATGTTGAAGCAGTTATTGATAGCCGTATTTTTTATACTTGGAAACAAAGAGGTTCATGTCTAAACTGTGAAGAAATGCGGCGAAAATTGGATATTGATTTATCAAAATACGATTTGAACAGTATTTTGACACGACTTGAATACTACCTAAATATAATAAATTTAGCTAATACTAAATTATCATTTCCAAACTGCCAAAAAACACAACAATTTGTGATGTTAGAAGATAATATTAAAATATTGTTAGATCATTTGAATTATGAATGTCTAAACATTAAAAAAGAAGATAAGATATTGTTAGTTCCCAAAAATCCGGCAGCAACTTCTGTTGCGGAAATATCTTCAAAAGATACCGCTATCGCTATTTTAATGTATAATCACGCATCATTAAAAGGTGATTTGAGCCAAAAAAGAAGCTTGCTACTTAAAATATATTTAGAGTATGAAAATTTACTTAAAAAAGGTATTACAGGGTTTTCAGAATATTTTGACAAAACACGCGGTCTTGTAAACAAGTTAAACATTAAGCATAACAACAAAAAAGAAATAGAAAATCTTGATAATAAACAACTTGAAGAATGGTATGATGAACTATACCAGCTTTTATTATTCTGTGTGCTAATAAAAGACAACAAAGACCGTAAAAACAAAGCAAAAGTGTTTTTAGAGAATTTAAAGTAACCAAAGATTAATTGGATAAAATTGGGTAAAATCAGATATTTGTGTAACACATGTTACACACAAATCAATTTGTGTGTAAAAATATAAATAAAATTACTCACAAATATTTTTGTGTTACATTTATTACATGCTAATAAATTTGTGGGTAAAAATATCATAAAAATTGCTCATAAATTTATTTTCTGCTATAATAAAAGTATTGGAGGTTGCCATGTCAATTAAACCATCAAAACCAAAAAAGATAGCGGATATTGAGATTGATTTTACACAATTTATATCACTTATCGGGAAATCTCATTCTGCACTATCAAATTACAATGGAGCATTGAGTCATTTGGTTAATCCGCAAATTTTATTAGCTCCTATGACAACAAAAGAATCTACTATGTCATCTAAAATAGAAGGTACACAAGCAACCTTTACGGAAGTTTTACAACACGATGCCGGAGAGAATTTTAACACATATAAGAATCAGGAAATTCAAGAAGTCTTGAATTACCGTTCTGCAATGGCTCATGCAACAGAACTATTACAAGAACGACCTTTTATCCATCTTAATATGATACGAGATATTCATAAAGTATTATTAAGTGGGGTAAGAGGTGAAAACAAAGCCAGAGGTGAATTTAGAAAAATTCAAAATTGGATTGGCCCCAAAAATTCAACAATAGAAACGGCTTCTTTTGTTCCGCCTGCACCAAATGATATTATTAATTATTTAGATGAATGGGAAAAGTTCATAAATTCTGATTTTGACGATTTGCTTGTACAACTTGCAATAGTACATGCTCAATTTGAAATTATACACCCGTTTTTAGACGGTAATGGTCGTTTGGGTCGTTTATTAATACCTATTTTCTTGTATTCAAAAGAATATTTATCTCAACCGATATTTTATTTAAGTGAATATTTTGAAAATCACAGAGACGAATACTATAACCACTTAAGAAATATTACCGCAGAGAATAACTGGCTAGATTGGATAAAATTCTTCTTGAATGCGATTATTGAACAATCAAAAATTAATACTCAAAAAATAAATCAAATACTTGAACTTTCACACAGAATGAAAAATATTATTCAAGAAACTACCAAATCACAATATACTTCAAATATAATAGATACAATTTTTTCAAAGCCAATATTTACAACTACTACATTCTCTAAATTTGCTAATATTCCTAATAGAAAAACTGCTAATTCTATTTTGCAGAAACTCGCAGAAAAAAATGTTATTAAGCTAACACGTGAAGCAAGTGGAAATAGAAGTAACTTATACTCCTTCCAAGAATTGTTGGATATAATCGACGGAGATAACTAATGCACAAACTATCAGAAGAAGCATTTGAATTGGATTTAATGGAAAAATGCAAGGAAGAACTTGGATTTGAGCTTTTTGATGCAACTTCTGAAATAGTTGGCGGAGATAATTCAACTTTTGGCAGACAAACAACAGATGAAGTTATTTTATCAAAAAACTTACGTTTAGCATTATTGAAACTGAATCCCAATTTACCGCAAGAAGCCTTAGATAATGCATATTATGAATTAACGCAGGACTTATCTTCTAAAACTCCAATAGGAGCTAATCAATTTATTTACTCGATGATTAAAGATGGCGTTAAGGTTCAATTTAAAGACAATGACGGAATTGATACAACTGATATTGTTAAGGTTATTGATTTTCAAGAACCAAAGAATAATGAATATTTACTTGTCAGACAATTTAAAATATCAGGCGAAAGATATAATTGCAGAGCTGATTTAATACTTTTTGTCAATGGTTTACCACTTGTATTTATTGAACTTAAAGCAAGCCACAAACACATAGAGAATGCTTTTAATGACAATATTACGCATTATAAAAAAGAGATTCCACAAGTATTTTGGTATAACGCATTTATTATTGTTTCAAACGGAACAGATGCTAAATTTGGAACACTAACTTCAAAATGGGAGCATTTCTCCGATTGGAAAAAGATTGATGAAAAAGGAACAAAAGGCATAATTCCTGCTGATACCTTAATGATTGGTATGTGTAAACCGGAAAACTTGTTAGATATTGTTGAAAACTATACTCTTTATCAAGAAACAAAAGGTGGAACAATAAAGATTTGCGGTAAAAATCACCAATTTTTAGGTGTTAATAGTGCAATAGAAAGATTCAAAACAAATACTGACGGAAAACTTGGTGTATTTTGGCACACACAAGGAAGCGGAAAAAGTTTTTCAATGATATTTTTTGTCCAGAAAATTCTCCGAAAAATCAAAGGAAATTGGACATTTGTTGTTGTAACAGATAGAAAAGACCTTGATGAACAGATTTATAAAAACTTTGTTTCAACAGGTGCGGTTACAGAACAAAATGTTCAAGCAAATTCAAGAGAGCATTTAAAACAACTCTTAAAAGAAGACCATCGAACAATTTTTACAATGATTCAAAAATTTGTAACAGAAGAAAAAGGTCAAAGTTTTGAACAAATATCTGATAGAAACGACATTATTGTAATTACAGACGAAGCACATCGAACACAATACGGAACATTAGCAATGAACATGAGAGAAGCTCTGCCAAACGCAAAATTTATAGCATTTACAGGTACACCTCTTATGAAAAGCGACGAAAAAACAAAACGAATTTTCGGTGATTATGTAAGTAAATATACATTCAAACAATCAATAGAAGATTCTGCAACTGTTCCTTTGTACTATGAAGCAAGAATACCTGAAATGCAGATTACAAATGATGATTTAGAAAAACAACTCCAAAATATTATAGACTCTGCCGATTTTACAGAGGAACAAGAAGAACAATTTGAAAAAGAATATGTAAATATGTATCAAGTAATTACAAGAGAAGACAGACTTGGTGCAATCGCGAAAGATGTTGTAGAACATTTTATGAATCGTGGTTTTATGGGAAAAGCAATGTATGTTGCAATTGATAAAGCAACTGCGATTAAAATGTATGATAAAGTTAAAATTGAATGGGATAAATATATTAAAGTTCTTGAAAACAAACTAAAAACTGCCAATGAAGACGACAAAGAAGTTTTGCAAGATAAAATCAACTATATGAAAGAAACCGATATGGCGGTTGTTGTATCTTCTTCTCAGAACGAAGATGCACAGATGAAACAAAAAGGGGTTGATATTGCTCCACATAGAAAAAGAATGATATCAGAAGATTTAGCTACCAAATTTAAAGATAAAGAAGATAAATTAAGACTTGTTTTTGTTTGTGCAATGTGGGTTACCGGATTTGACTGCCCGACTATTTCAACTCTTTATCTTGATAAAATTTTAAAAGAACATACTCTGATGCAGACAATAGCAAGAGCAAACAGAGTAGCAGAGGGGAAATATAACGGTCTAATAGTTGATTATATAGGCATATTTAAGGCATTGCAAAAAGCATTAGCTATTTATGGAGAGCCAACAGACGGCGGAACTTCTGAAGAAGATCCTGCCGAAACAAAAGCGGAATTGATTAAGCTTTTAGATTCCGAAGCTAAAAAAATGATAGCACTTCTAAATTCTAAGAAAATTGATGGTGATAAAATATTTGATACAAGAGCTTTAGAGTGCATAAAAAGAACAGAAGAAGCCGTTAATGCAATATTAGAAACAGAAAAAGATAAAACAGAATTTTTAAAAGGAACACAAAACCTCAAAGCATTATTTAAAGCAATTCTACCTGATAGTGAAGCTAGAAAATACGCAAAATTAGTTTTTGTTTGTTCAATTCTTTATGCAAAAATTAGAGAAGTTACAATCAAGTCTATTGATAATACAGAGGTTAAAAAGCTTGCTCAACAAGTGGAAGAATTGCTTAATGAATCTATAAATCTTAAATCTTATGAAATAAAAGCTGGTGAAAAACTTGATTTAAGTAAAATAGATTTTGAAGAATTGCAGCGTAGAATACTGAAAGAAAATCAACGCGCATTATTAGAAAAATTAAAATCAACAATTAGTTCTAAACTTTCAATGATGCTGAAACTTAATGATATGAGAAAACATTTTCAAGAAAGATTTGAACAAATTATTGATGAATACAATGCCGGCAAACTAACAATGGAGCAAATGTACATTCAGTTAGTTGCACTAACTAATGATTTAACGGCAGAAGAAAAACGCCATCTTGATGAAAATTTAACAGAAGAAGAACTTGCTATTCTTGATATACTGACCAAACCAGAGCCAAAACTTTCTAAAAAAGAATTTGAAACGGTAAAAGCTGCAGCTCAAAGATTAGTCCAGGTAATTAAAAAAGAAAAACTTGTTCTTGATTGGCGTAAAAAACAATCAACAAGAGCAAAAGTAAAAGAAGCAATAGAAATAATTTGTGATGAAACCTTACCTGAAATTTATGATAGGGAATTATTCCAAGAAAAATGTAATAACTTATATAACCATTTTTATGATCATTATAACAATTATAATGATAATACTTATAATAAAGTAGCATAGGTTCTACTTGATTTAAATTTGACTTTGAGTGATGAATACGACACGTTAAAGGAGGTCGTATATGGAAAAAGTCGGATTTAATATTACTCCAAAGGAGTTTAAGCAGTTAAGCAAGTGGTCGGAAAATATTTATAACACTGCTGTTGTTATAGATTATTTTGTCGCAAATCAGCCGGAGATTGAAGAATGCTACAATCTTGCACCAGTTGTTAAACACTTGCGAAATGATGCGGATGTCTTGAATGCATTCTTTATAGACCATGAAAAAGAAGTTGAAGATTTAAATGCCGTTTAAAAGGTGTTTAAAAGCCGTTTAAATCATGTTCAAAAAATTATTATGTCCAAATGATACGATTTCAGACACATATACTTGATGTTTCCCGCTAAAAGAGTGATGAATGGTGTAGCTTGAAAGGAGCACACTATGATTGAGATTGGTAAAAAGTACAGATTAAAAAAGCTAAAAGGTTGGTTTGAAAAAGATAGCGAAGAGTTTACAGTTGTTTGTTTCGGCGAACACAATATTGTTGGTTGCGTTGCCCCAAATGGTGAAAGATATGTATTTGATAAAGATTTTTTGATTGATCCTGAGAAACCGGACGAGATATACGCAGATATTACAATAACGAAAGGATAAACTATGATTGAAAAAGATTATAAGTTATACGGGACAAAGATTTTAAATTTAAAAACTCAAGAAATAGGTTTATTAATTTGTTTATGGGAAAACAAGTTCACCGATAAAACAGTCGATTTTGCAACTTGCGTGGATAAAACAGGCAAACGCTATAACATAGAACTAGATAATATCAGAGGATTTGAAGATGATTTTGAAAAATAAATTAACGAAAGAAACATTGGAGAGTCTTTTTTTTGAGTCTAAAAAAATTCGCAAAATAGATTTTAAAAAAACATTAAATTTTAGCTAACTCTTGAGAGTATTTGTAAATACTACCATCTTTAATAAAATAATAAGATGATATATTTTCTATAATTGAAATTTTAATCATGTTAATAATAAAATCCAAAATTTTTTGTGAGTACAATTGAAGGTCATTACCTAAATCTGCAGAACGCAAAGTATTATGTATATATATTTCCCATTTTGGAGCATTATATTTTCTATCGGCACCTAATGTAAAATTTATTATATTAACATATTTTTTTTCTGAACGATGTTCTAAAGCGTTTCGAATATCAATCAAATCCGATAAAAAATCGTTATTTTGGTCTTCTATAAATTTTACAGAAACTGCAGCCTCTGATATAATATCTTCTTTTATGAAAATTTGAAATGCTTTGTCAATACGCTTATCATTACTTAAAATTTTATTTTTATTGTTTTCTGAGAGGCTATGTCCGTATACTTCAAGGATAAAATTTGTAAGTTTATTAAGCAACCCACCAATTTCTGTGATAATTATATCTTTAACTCTTTTATCTAAATTTGGAATATATGCATCTAGTTTAAAATTATTACCTTGTTCTGATGTCAATGTATTATTTAATTGTGCATTATATAAATTTATAAATTCGGCGAAAGAGTCTTCAAATGTAGATAAATTAATGAGAATCTCAAATAAAATTGTTTTTAATTTATCTTTATTTATTCCTGTTTTGAATTCAAAACATTGATACTCCTCAAAATGACTCTTTTCTATTGCGTCTATATATTCATATATTATTTTAATAATTGAATTATTGGTTCCCTTATCTAATATTTTTTGATTTGTGTTTGGCGAAAAAGGATATATGTTTTCTGGGTCTTTTTCAATCCCCGTTTCTAACAAATTAATACTTTCTGCGCAAACAATATATAATTTTTCATTAGCCTTAATAAAACCTGTAATTGGGCTATCCATTTGCATACCAAAAGCATTATTTTTATAGTTTGATATTTTTTTATTTTTAACCAAATATTTTATACCCCTATATAATTAAGACTTATAAATTTATTCCGCATCATTAAAGAAATCTTCATCAATCTTTTTAATTTGAATAGTGTCTTTTACTTGAACTCCAACATTATACTCAATCATCAATTTAGCAAGTTTTTTGCCATCAACTAAGATAATATTAGAATTTATGTTATTAGCATATTCTCTAGCCTCATTGGTAAAGGATGAAGTTGTAATAAATACTCCACGATTTGCATTTTGTCCGTGTACAGCACCAACAAATTTCTGAACCTCAGGACGGGAAACATTACCTGACCATCTTTTTGCTTGAATATATATTTTATCCAGACCTAATACATCTTGTTTTATAATGCCATCAATTCCTTCATCACCGGATTTGCCACGATTTTGTAAGATGTCTTTCTCTGAACCCCCATACCCCATTGCCAATAATAATTTTGCAACAAGTTCTTCAAAAAATGTTGGGGAATTTTCTGTGATTTTAGATAATAGATCTGCCTCCAAATGAGAAGTCAATATCGCTCTTGCTTCTGCAATTAGCTCATCCGGAGTTTTTTGTTCTTCAACTGATTCTGATATATTTGTCTCACTTTGTTCAGTATTAACAGTATTTTGAAAATCTCTAAATTCATCATACTGAAGCAAGAAGTTTTTTGTTATTTTTTCTGGATTTGTTTTTAGTAAATCAATACCTCGCTGAGTAATTTTTATTACACCTCTTGCCGGATAATCAAGCAAACATGCCTTTTTAAGATATGTTCTTGCCCACATAGCACGGTTATAATATGTTGCTTGTGTTTGACTCGGCAACTTTTCTTGTCTATCTTCTTCTGACAAACCAAGCATATCGGCAGCCCGCTCAACAATATCTCTGCTTTTGTGTTCGCAATTATCTGCTATAAGTTTAAGTGTTGGTAACATAAAATCTTGATAACTTGGTACTGTCATACTCCACTCCTTTTTCTTTTAGGGTATCACAAACATGGATTTGAACATATTTTAACGACTTTTACTTAGTCTCTCAAGTAATTCTATTTTGATTTCTAATTCATAGGGAACATTGTCCCAAAATTTTATTAAGTTTTTATATAATTCTTCTATGTGTTCTTCGGTTACGACAGGTTCTGTAGCACATCTTTCCATTAATTCTTCATCGCTTAATTCATCTATTTCATCATCGTTATAGAAAAATTCTGTATAGTTATCATGAAGTTCTTTATATGATTTTCCGGGGCCGTGTTTGATTGCATTATTTAATAGAGAATATTTTTTCAAGTAACTAAATGTTTGTTTGAAATCATCATTAGCAAAAGGGTCAGCATCAAAGATTTTAATTAATTTTTCTATTCCGAATTTATCTATAATTCTTGTTTGTTTATCTTTAGGGGTGCTTCCAAAAATTAGTAATTCTTTTATGTTTCGTTCCCAAGTATGATACAACCCGACAATACATATTTTTCTGATTTCATTAAAAATTTTTTCAAATTGAAAAGGATAATATTTAAAGACGCTATCAGGTATTTGAATACATTCGGTTGTTGTTTTAAGATAGGAGTTTTTTAAGGTTTTAATTGTTTCATTTATACCTACTTTAATATGGCATATCCACATTTTATGAATATCCTTTAAACTGCCTGTATGATATGTTAATTTTTCTATTTTGTCATTCATTAGTTATATTTCCTTTTATCTGTCGATTTATCCATTCCATAATTACAGAAACAAGATATTCTTGTTCGGATTGGGTTAATTCTCTGTGTTGGGGAAATTTGTGCCATTTTTCAATACAGCCGCGACAGCAAGTTGCAGTTGCGTGTTGGGCGATAAAAACTGGATGTCCTCGCATTGGGGTTTGTTTACCATCATTTGTTGGTTCTGCCGGAGCAACTCTATCCCGAATAAAATCACAGGCATGAGAATGAATTGTATCAAGTCCTTTCTCCTTGATATATTCAAGCTCTTTGGCTCTGAGCTTAAATCTGCTTCTGAATTTTGATTTTGCTAATCTATCTAAAATGTCCATGAACTTACCCGTTAAAAGACTTATCTATACGCGAATTACGTTTATTTAAGAATTCCATTTGTCTGTTGTATAAAATATTCCATTCTTCAACCGTTTGAGGTCTTGGATCTATTCTGTTAAAATTGTCAAAGTCTAAGTAGAAATTAATAGATTTATAATCATCTGAAACTAAATCATTTAAATAAAAGAAATCTACATAACCTTTGAAATCAAGAAATAATTCAAAGAATTTGTGATTTGCTTTCAAAGTATCATAAAGTGGACTTTGTTTATTATTATAATAAAGCCTTATACATTCTAAAGTTAAGTCGAACCTATCTTTAATTTTGCCGTTATATCGTCCTCTTTCAACATTTATAGA
>OCVV011287236.1_pt1 | contig 14657 bp, 6 predicted proteins | sample 1539721 | NCBI WGS metagenome assembly OCVV01 (sample SAMN02144230, study PRJEB22623) | gut metagenome | biome: sheep rumen | host: Ovis aries | place: New Zealand
CAGTAATAGAGGTACTTGCCGTCGGGCGACCAGGTGGGATAGACCTCCAGCGTGGTGGTGTCGTTGCAGACGATGCTCACCGAATCGGTCTTCACGTCGTAGAGGATCATGTCGCTCGCCTCGTCGTAGACCTCAATCTTGTTGGGGTTGGCCGTGTGGAAGGCCTGTCGCGTGCGGCAGGCAGCGAAGGCAATCAGTTTTTCTGTGGGATGCCACGACGGATAGGCACCGCCAGAGATGGTATAGGGCCGCTTCAGGTTGACACGCGACACCTTGCTGTCGTCGACGATGACGGTGCCGGAATTAGAGAGGCGCACGTGGAAGAGCATGTTGTCGGTCTTGTAGTTCTGATAGCTGTGACAGTTGATGCACTGGCCTATGCTCTTGTTATTCATGGTAATCTCGTTGTTGAAGATCTGCGTCTCCTCAAACGTGGTGAGGTTGCGCTGGGCAATCTCCATGTAGGTCCATGCGACATACGACGGCTCGATAAGGCGATACGACAGGTATTCATCGATAGGATCTTCGACTACATGTATCTCAAACGGACTATAAGACAGCCATTCGCCAGCTTTCTGCCCCCAAACCTCTACCTTGATGCTCTTACCCTTCGAAGCATCGAGCATCGTGTGCCAGTCAGACTCGGGTATCTGCACCTTCACGCCACAGCCGTATGTCTGCTGCTGGCCATCGGGTGTCGTAAGACGAGCTACGCATGTTTCGTATTCGTCAGCCGGAAGCATGAAGTTGAGTGGTGCGATATTACAAGGCACGGTGACATTGCAATAATCGGGGAAGATGGCTGGCAGACTCTTGGCTTCTTTGGATGAAGAAGGCACATCGGGGTGATTCCCGCACGATGACAAAAGCAGCATCACGGCTATAGCCAGAAGCTGGAAATAGGGGTATATATCTCTTTTCATTGTTTTCTTATGCATGAATATCGTTTCCAATCTTGCCATGTATATTCAGTGGCTTTCTGCCAAAGATGTTGTACCACCAGTAGGTGTCTCCAAATTCTTGACGCATATCCTCACCAACCTGTTCGACAGTCGCACCAGGCTTTGCGATTTTCTCCATGGTCGCCCAGAACTGCTTATAGCGCTCGAAAACAGATTGCTCGACAGGAAGCATCATTCGCTTTTCTTCCGGAGCCTTATCCATGAACAGGATATAAGCCTCCTGTGCATGCAGAGGGAATTCCTCGTCGAGGTGCAGCTTCACATAGTTCCGCAGCGAAGGCCAGAAGCGACGGGAGTCACAACGTAACATAGAGTAGAGTAGAGCCTGTTCCGAGGCCACTTTACTATCGGATTCATACCAGAGGCTGATGCCGTTGACAAGATAGCTCTCGCTGTCCTCGACACCGGTGAGCTCGTCGGTGTAGCATTTCTGAAGTGCCTTAATCTTATCCGAAACCGGAGCTGGTTGCCAGTTAGCGTATAACGGATGATGATGCAATATGGTCGTATAACGTTCTACCAGTTTCTGATCGCCGACAGCCAGTGCACAGCGGGCCAGCATCTTCAGGTAGAAGGGCGAGAAGCCTGCCTGTATGGCATTTTCGAAATTCAGACGGATCGCTTCATTCATCATGCCGTAGTTGTAATAGACCAAGGGCGATGCAATGTCCAAAAGGGTGACGTGGAGTGTATCGGGATTGGTAATGTTGACGGCATTGTTGCCCAGTTTGAACGAACGGTCGAGTAAGTCGCCTTCGTTCATCAGGGCGATGTTCTTGATGAATACCATCGTACTGGTAGGTTTCTTATTCTCTTCCGCTATCTGAAGCACAGCTTGCCAGTTGTCGTTGGATGCATAGCGCACCATGCGCATCTCGTCGATATAGTTTCGATCGTGGAACATGAGCGTACAGGTAAAGATGATACCTGCAGCGGCACAGAGCACTGGGACGAACCATTTGGCTAAATAACGCCCACAGATTGGAATGAACACAGAGACGGCTCCCAGCAGCCAGAACGGGATGGAGAGATGTTTGCTGGTGTCCATCGGGGTTTCAAAGCGTGGGAAACCTGCCATCACGACATCGTTGAGCCTCAGATTCGAATAGCATTGAGTATGCCAGATACTGGCGGTAAAGATGAGCAGGAATAGCCCCAGATATTCGCGCCAGGTCAATTTATCCGTAAATGCGAGACATAAAACGAACAGTAAAGCAAACCATCCCAGTATCGGGTAAATGCAAACGGCTATCAGATACCAGATCAAATGCCATTTGCGTGGGGTGCAACGTGCTGCCCACAAAAGCAACAGCATGACGAGATAACCTACGGACTGTGAGAACCAATAGCCTCTGATGGTGGAGATATAAATCCAATAGCCCAAATCGACAACAGAGGCCAGCAGACAGGCAACAGGCAAGAGCATCAGTGCAGAGGCACTTTCCTGTAACCGGAATGCTTTGGTACCCACATAGAATATGAGCGTCCAGATGATCATCATGATACTTGCACCTAAAGATGGCCTACAGCATAGCTGTGTGAGCCAGGCTCCCACATACTGCATCAAGCCAAAGGGCTTTGACATGAGTGTATGGAAGAAGGGTGTTCCGAAGATGAACTCGGAACGGTCTTGTGCCGTGTATAATACCTCTAAATTAATGTATAGTATATATATGACAAAGGAAATGAAAGCCAACAGGCTTACATAAAGGACGGCCTCAGATAGTTTGCTTTTATTTATCATTTTTTTTGCTATAAAAGGCTGGCTCAATCAATGAGCCAGCCTTATTAATAATTCTGTTTAGGAATGATTATTCCTCATAGTAAACAGACTTCAGCGTCATAGAACCACTGTAGAGCATGAGGTCGAGGTCACGGCCTTCACCACCCTTAGCGCACTCGTCAGCCAGTGTCTGAGTAATCTGAAGTTCATTCAGACCATCCACCCACTTCACGTGATCGTAATAGGTGTTACTCCACCAACCGTTCATGACCTTCAGGTCAAAGTCGGCAGTTACATCTGCAACGTCGAAGATCAGAGTCTTCAGACCGAAGTAAACATCATCGGGAATAGTGGGCAGGTGTGCACCCTCGGTAGAGCTGAAACGCATAGCAGCAGCATCCCATGCACCAGGCACGAAGGGAGGCTCGGTTTCTGCCTTTGCAGGATCACCATAGATGTAGTACTTCACCAGAGGATCGGTGATTTCCTGACAAGAAACGGGGTAATCAGCTGTCAGCACAGTGCCATCAGGGCAAAGAGCCGTCAGAGTAACGACATGGTCACCAAGCTTCATCTTCTTCCAAGCATAGTTACCGATAAGATCCTTACCACCAAGCGTCCACTTTGCGTTGACAGGTGCTGATGTCTGGCAGGTAATAACGTTACCATTCAGGCCGCTGGATGCCTTGTCCACAGTAACAGTGGACAAGGCCTTGAGCTCGTCAAGAGTGATGTGGCCTGCATTGCTGATATCCTCATGGATAGGATCACAGGCTGCGAAAGCGCATACTGCGACAACAAGCAATATAAATATCTTTTTCATTTTGTTTACTTATTAAATATTAATACAGAACTTTATATGTGTACTCTGCAGCAGATGCATTTTCATCCCATCCTGGGTTCTGCTGCATCTTACCGTTCATCAGAGTAATCTGAGCCTGAGGCTTCGGCAGGAAGCCGTTGGTATCAGCATAACGCTTTGCCCATGAACAAGTCATGTGAGCCATAGGAATCTTGGCACCCTTCTGACCATAGCATACAATCATCTTACCCTTCTGTGCTTCAAGAGCCTTAGCAGCGTAAGAGCTTTCGCCAGAGTTGATACCAGACCAACGACGCATATCGTTGAAACGAAGACCCTCTAATGCGAACTCCCAACGACGCTCATTCTGAAGAGCCTCCAGAGAGTATGAAGTTGTCAGAGGAACCTTTGCACGAGCCTGAACCTGGTTCATGTAAGAAACATCACCAGTAAGCTCAGAAAGCATCAGAAGAACATCAGCATAACGCATCAGGTAGTAATCCTCGAAGTGGTCACCCTGCTGTTTGTTATCCAGTGAACTGGATGAATAGCCCTCGCACTTTGACCACCATGAATCGTTGTCGGCAGCGCAAGCGTCGAGGTTGACATCGGCATACTTCTTAACAGCATAGCCAGACTCCTCGTTGTCATCCTTCTCGTAGGTATAGGCTTCAAGCTCATTCTCGAGGTCGATCAAAGTGCCGAGTTTACGTATATCGGTGTATTCGCCTTTTCTCTCAGCATCTGTCCAGTCATCCCAAAGGTTGCAAGAAGGAGTACCCTGACCCCAACCCTGGTTGAACGGATAAGTCTTGTCACGGCGACCATTATCATTGGTAGCACCATTACGAAGACCCCAGAAGCATGAGAGGTAGTTAGAATACATACGCGGGTTGTTGTATGTACCACCGATAGCCCACTTAGAGGCATTCATAAACTGAATCTGGAAAATCTCCTCCTTGTTACCATTACCCATACCGGGCTGGTCGAAGCAGTTTGCACGGTCCATGTCTGCGATGAAAGCGTAAGCATGGGTACCTTCTGCATTGCCAGTGCCATCTGCGTTATCATGTGCCTCATCCCACAGCAAGCTGTTAGAATACTGCCAGAGTGAGCGGAAGTCCGGAAGAAGTTCGTAACCACCAGTGGAAACGATGTCCTTCAAACCAGCAACAACGTCTGCCTGAGAAAGAGAACCACCAGAGCAACCTTCCTGCTCTACCAAAGTAATGGCAGGACCAGAACCAGTTGAAAGATCCTTGACACCCTTATAGAAGCCAGCCCAGAACATATATGCACGAGCAATGAAAGCCTCAGCAGCGAACTTGTCAGCATGACCAGAACCATTGGCTCTCTCGGGCTTCATCAGATTCTTAGCAGAAACAAAGTCTGAAATGATCTGGGGATAAATAGCATCCTCAGCACTTACCTGCTGCTGCATCTCGTCCGTAATGACGGTAGATGTAATCAGAGGTACATCTCCGTACAACTGGCTGAGCCACATGTAATAGAGTCCACGCATGAAGTAACCCTCACCAAGGAGCTGATTGCGCTGAGCCTTCTGAGCGTCAGTCCAAACCACGTTATCAATGGTCTCAATCTGGTTGTTAGCGCGTGAGATACCACCATACAGAAGGATGAAATCCTGCTCATACTGGTTTGAGCTAGCCGTTGTGAAGTGATGCAGAGACTTAGCCACATTATCCTGCAGACCACCACTTCCGTAACAGTCGTCAGACATCAATGACCACCAATAGAAAGGATTGTTCAAAATACCACTTTGGTCTCCGCCACCCAGTGTATTCATGATACTATAGGTAGCTGCATTCAACGCCTCTACATCACCAGGCTTACCAGGGAATGTAGCAGCTGTCAGATCTGTAACACGCGGATCAGTGTCCAGCATATCGTTACAAGCTGTAAACACAGTTGCTGTTGAAACAACTAATGCTGATAAAATATATTTCTTCATATTAATTATCAATTTTCAATTTTCAATTAGAACTTGATGCTTGCACCAACCAAATATGTACGAGATGGCGGGTAGAGACCCAGGTCGATACCAGATGCCCAACCACTACCACCTGCAGAGTTACCTACCTCAGGATCGAGGCCGGTGTAACCAGTGAAGGTCATGAGGTTCTGAGCCTGCACATAGAAGCGGAGCTGCTGGAACGGGCAACCCTTCCAAATGTTCTTGAAGTCGTAACCGAGAGTTACAGTCTTGATCTTGAAGTAGTCTGCATCCTCCATGTAACGGTTAGATACCCAGTTGGTATTCTCACTACCAGTACTTGAAATACGTGGCTGGCTGTTTGAAGTACCCTCACCATACCAACGGTTCAGGATGGTGGTATCGTAGTTCTGATAAGGAGCATCAGAGAATGAACGGTAAGAACGCATGATCTGCATGCCGAATGCACCGGCACCGTTGATAGCGAAGTCAAAGCCCTTATAGCCGAGACCAAGGTTTACACCAAGCATCACGTCCGGGTTAGGATTACCAATCTCATGACGGTCGGTTGTAGCACCTTCTGCGTAGGTAATCACACCATCACCATTCCAGTCATCCCAGATGCAGTCACCAGGCTGTGCGTTATCAAGAACGGCCTTGCCTGCCTGACGTGCAGCGTCGATCTGCTCCTGATTCTGCCAGATGCCGCTGTAAGACATACCGAAGAAGTAACCGATAGGCTTGCCTTCCTCTGCACGGTAGCAATATTCAGTACCCTGTGAGAGAACGCCGCTAGGACCATTGATATAGTGGTTGTCATTAGCGATACGGGTTACCTCGTTCTTGTTGGTAGCAAAGTTCACACCAATGTTATAGCTGAAGTCCTTGCCAATTCTGTCGTTCCAGGTGAGGGCAATCTCAATACCAGTGTTCTTTACGTCACCACCATTGATGGCAGCAGGATTGGTACCATAGATAGCCAGCAGGTTACCGCCGATCAGCCAGTCCTTAGTGGTCTTCTTATACCAGTCGAAGTTCAAGCCCAGACGGCTGTTGAGGAAGAGAGCGTCGAAACCGAAGTCGAGCTGCTCAGAGGTCTCCCAAGTGAGGTCGGGGTTAGGCACGATGTTTGCGTAAGCACCAACATTCGGGGTACCTGCAACAGAAGTGGCCAAATCGGAAGCGAACTTATAACCGCTGTCGTATGCCTCGCCTGACAGAGCGATGGTAGCCAGATACTGGTACTTATTGATAGAGCAGTTACCGTTCTGACCCCAAGAAGCACGAAGCTTGAAGAAGTCGAGCCAGCTCTTGGTGCCCTCCATGAACTTCTCGTTAGAAACTACCCAACCTGCAGATACAGAGGGGAAGAAGCCCCAACGCTTACCATCGGTAAAGATACTTGAACCATCATAACGCATGGTAACAGTTGCCATATAGGTCTCGTTCCAGTCCCAAGTCAAACGACCGAACCAAGAAGCGAGGTATTCCTCATCATTGATACCACCAGTCAAAGTTGCATCGGTAGCGTTGACCAGTTTGACGTTTGAAAGGTATGCAGAATCCCAACCCTTCAGAGTTGCGAGCTGGTCGCCATAATTAACCTTGTTGGATCCACCCATGTTCTGACTCCAAGCAGTGCTCTGGAATGTCTGACCAACCATGGCACTGATCTTGTGACCAGAAATGATGGGGAGATCGTAAGTCAGAGTGTTTTCAACTGACCATCCTGTATTCAAGGAAGCGCTCTGGTTAACACTATAGATAGGAGATGTTGCATTACCATAACCAGAAGAACGTGGTTCATTGTAGTTACGATATGCATTGGCGCCCCACCAATAGTTGAACTGAGAACGGAATCTCAGGCCCTTGATAGGCTGAATAGTCATGAAAGCAGTAGCGCTTGCATTAATGCTGCGGCTCTCTGCCATAGAGTTGAAGCCACCCTTCTCGAGGTTCTCCCAGGGGTTGCTGAACAAAGAAGCATTCCAACCCTGACCATACTTAACATTACCATCAAAGTCCTGATAGTAATAGATGTCACCATTGTCAGCGTACTGCGGTACGAGCGGGCAAGTCTGGAGCAAGCTGTGGATGTAGCTCCAATACATACCGTCCTCAGCCAGGTCGTGGTTCTTGTTATAACCAATAGAGATGTTCTCACCGATGGTGATAGCATCGAAGTCCTTAGCCTTCAGAAGCACATGGTCGCTGTTGATACGGATAGTGTGACGCTTGTAGTAAGAAGCTCTGTCTGCACCCATGATACCTTCGTTGCCGGTATAGGTGTAAGACATAGCAAACTTAGAACGATCAGTACCACCAGTCAGAGTCACTGAATGATTCTGCTGCTGAGCATTCTTGTTTTCGAATGCACCCCACCAGTCAGTACCTTCCCAACCGTTATTGACCTTTGCAAGGATGTCGGCAGGAGCATAGCCAGCCCAATCCATCTTCTGGCCAGAGGTGTTGAAAGTGTACTCGTCGATGATTGTCATATACTGCTGAGCATTGAGAAGCTGTGGGCGCTTGTAGGCGTTAGACCAACCCATAGCACCATTGTAGCTGAGCTCAATCTTACCAGCCTTACCCTGCTTGGTAGTAACCAGGATCACACCGTTAGCAGCACGGGCACCGTAGATGGCTGCAGAGGCAGCATCCTTCAGCACGTCGATGCTCTCAATGTCGTTCGGGTTAATGCCGTCAAGGTTACCGCCTGCTACACCGTCAATAACGTACAGAGGAGTAGAGTTACCGGTAGTACCAATACCACGGATGTAAACCTTATAACCTTTACCAGGCTGTGAAGAACTCTGGGTAATTTGTACACCAGGCGTGCTTGACTGCATAGCTTCGAGAGCGTTGGTGGTGTTCAGTTTGGCGATCTCATCACCCTTCACCTGAACAGTGGCACCAGTCACGAGCTTCTTCTTCATCGTACCGTAACCTACCACCACCACTTCATCAAGAACAGAGTCGTCTTCGCTCAACGTGATGTTGAAGGTAGACTGATTACCGACCTTAATTTCCTGAGTTTCATAGCCGACGTACGAAATAACGATCGTAGCGTCTGGGCTGACATTGAGAGTAAAGTTTCCGTCGAAATCGGTAATGACACCGTTTCCGGTCTTACCTTTCTCAACTACGCTGGCTCCGATGACGGGGCCCTGTGCATCGACTACAGTACCTGTAATCTTCTTCGTTGCCTGCTGGACCTCCTGAGGAGCTCTTGCGGCATTGGCATTTGACGAGTAGCCCAGACCCAGAAGCGTCAAGGCACCCATCAGCAGCGCTGTCTTTCTAAATTTTCGATTCATACTTTAAGTATTTACTATAGATTAATTGGTTTAAACTATCACCTTTAGTCTTGTGAAGCACAAGTGTTCGATTTGCCTCATTGTTTCCGCTTCACTGGCGAGGCTCTGCATCCACGCTCAGGGCGGCGACAGGCTGAACACAAACTGCGTCTTGAGCAGCACGAAGTGTGACTTGAATTTCCACATACATTTAATTAGTTAATTGTTATAAAAATGATTCGCTGATATTTGTTCTGTTCTCTGCGTCAGGCGCCGTTCTCACGGCCAGCCATCCGCATTTCGGTGCAAAGATATTACATTTTCTATTTAAGAACTTTGCAATTTGTAACATATAGTTTGCGGAATTGTGTTTCTGTTAAAAATGTTACTTTTCGTAAAGTTTCTGATACGTTTGATAAACTTTTTGTTTAAACCTTATAAAGCTGAAAGGCTACACAGCAGACGAAACGACAAAATAAAGGAACAGGCACCAAACCCTTTCTCCTACCCCAACGTGACCCCAAACAATTCTATCGCAGGCTTATGTACTCTTACGATACCCCCGACTTTACGTCGAAGCCCGTAGACACCAATCCGCCTCACATGATGCATCAGCTCATGCAGGGGAACCGCATTTCTACGAACATTTCAGAATAGCGCTCCATACAGAGTGAGAGAGAGCAGATTAGTTAAACATAAGCTTTTATTCTCTTAGCGCTCCAGTTTCATGATTCGTGTCCAGCTCATCGTGTCCATCTCCTCTGGGCCCGGAAGGATATTTTCACGCGCTGCGCTTCATTTCCATGAATCGTGCTACAAAGGTACGAATATTTTTGAAATCCTGCAAGCATTTCAGCTTTCCGATTCAAGTTGTTTCAAGTTCTTTCGAGTTATTTCAAATTGTTTCATCTTTTGCCAAATTATTTGCGCTTTTTCTTTGGTCGTTTCACGTAAATTTTGTACCTTTGCACTAACATAAGGTTAGTGCGATTGCGGGCTGCGGCTCAGCATATCTCGAGAGGGTCTTGAATAACAGCGGGACGGTTCTTCTGTTATCGAAATGTATGATAACAAAAGAACCGTCCTGCTGTTAGCACTTTGAAAGTAATTGATATGTACGACAAAGGTAATGATTCTCAAATAGCAGAGCAATGACAGAACTGGAACAAAGACACAACATGACTGACCGAGCACGGTGTGCTGCCTTAATTATTATTTATTAATTAATTATTTGCCCATAAGGGCAAATATAATTATAATTATTAATAATAACACGCGCGAGAAAATGAAAACCGACGCGCTTTTCGGCCATACCTTCAACGCTATCAGGTCGAAGTTGCTATAAAATGCTCTGCAGGAGTTTTAGTTCGTCAGGGATAGGGGTTTATGCAGTAAGGAATGCCAAGTCATGCAGTTGCTGATAGGACTTTATCCCTATAAAGTATGGCAGTTTACTGCGTAAGGTCCTATCCCTGACAGTGTCATCGCCTATTCCTTACACCCTTAACAGGCGGGGTATCTTTATTATCCTTTATCTCCGAGAATCACAAATACTGTTTACGATTTACAGTTTTACAGTCTACCGTAAAAGATTGTGGGATTTTGCTTTGGTGTTCTCGCATTTTATTTGTAACTTTGCACTGTCAAAGCGACAAGACTCGAACGATAGACGCTACACAGAATGGATAATATCATCATCGCATTAGAAAGACATACGCCACGGGGTCTGGCGCGGCTGGCAGCAGCCGCAGCCCTGCTCATCGTGCTGCTGGCGACACCCGCCCGCGCCCAGGAGCAGACCGCCGGCACCTTCGCCAGGGAATATACCGAGGAGAAGCCCCTCATCTACGAAGGCGTGTGGGACCTGTGGCCTTACGCGTTTCTTAATGATAAGGGCGAGCCAGAGGGCTACAACGTAGACCTGATCCGCCTCGTCATGAAGCGATTGAACATACCTTATGTAATTAAGCTTAAATCTTCGGAGGAAGCCTTCAACGACCTGAAGAGCGGTAAGAGCGACTTAACGCTTGCGCTCGCCGTGGGATACCATGACGAATACGGGCTCTACGGAAAGAATGCGGTGACGCTGTTCACGCAAAGCGTGGTCACCCCGAAATCGAAGCCCGTGGAGATCAAGACCTTCAGAGACTTGGGAAAGCCGGGGCTGAAGGTGATCGTGAACCACACCTCGATGTGCTACCACTTGATGAAAGACTACGGATGGGAGGAGAACGCCATCCCGGAGAAGGACATCCGCGAGGTAATCCAGCGGGTGAGTGCGAAGGAGGAGGGGCAGATCGTGTGGAACACGCTGACGCTGAAGTGGCTCATGCACCGCTACCTTATCGACAACCTGCAGCTGACCCCGGTGAACATGCCGCACGGCGAATACAAGTTCATGTCGCACGACCAGCACCTGCTCGACCTGCTCGACGAGGAGCTGGTGAAGATGAACGCCACGGACGAGCTGAAGCCCCTGCAGGACAAGTGGTTCTATCCGGAGCGCCTGCAAAACAGGGACGTGACGCCCCGGTGGATGATCTATACAAGTATTGCCGCAGGTATCGTGCTACTTATCGCACTCGTCTACCTCGTGAGCTATCGCCTTCAGAACAGCAAGCTTACGCGCATTAACAGGCGTAAAAACCAGCGGCTGTCGCTGGTGCTGCAGACCAGTCAGGTACGCATGTGGACCTACGACATCAAGAGCCACGAGTTCGCCTGGCGCAATGAGAGCGGACAGGTGGCCTGCACCTACTCCACAGAGGAGTTCTCCCAGCGCTACAGCGCCGCCGACTTCGCCAAGCTAAAAGAGGCGCTCGAAAAGCTGTCCACCTCTAAAGACCCCACCACCGTCATCACCTTGAACCTTAGGGCTCAGGACCCCGACGATGGCCAGGACAGGCTTCGCGACTACGTGATAGTGCTCTCGGTTCTGCGACGAGACAAGAACGGCAGGCCCGCCGTCATCATCGGCACGAAGAAGGACGTCACCCAGGAGCGCAGCCGTCAGCGCGCCGAAGAGGAGCGCACACTGCGCTACTGGAGCATATTCCATACACCTGTCGTCGGCATCATGTTTTTCGACAGCAAGGGGCGCCTGACAAAAATCAACCAGAAGGCCTGCGATATCTACCAGTGCGAGGAAGACATGATCCTCGCAGAGCGGCCTCATCTCTCTGACTTCGTCGACATCGGCGAACTAAGCCTTCAGGATACAAACGGTTATCACGCCTCGATGGCGCTCGACTCCAACAGCACGGCCAGCGGGCGGCACAAGGTAAGGAGTATCCACCGCACAGGCAACCGAAACCTGAAGTTCCGGCTGATGACTACCAACGATGACAACGGACAGTTTCAAGGCGTCTTTGCCATCATACACGACGTGTCGGAGACGGTCAAAGGCATTGCCCAGTGCCAGGTGGAGCAGCATCGGCTCGACGAAGTGAGAAGCGTGCTGCGGCAGTATAACGCCGACATCGACAACGTGCTCCATGAGAGCGACCTCCGCCTGGCAACCTATTCACCTGCCACGCACACACTCACCATATACCGTAGCGTCGGCACTGTTCAACACGCCATGACCCAGGCACGCTGCATGACCCTCGTCGACGACTCCTCAAAGCGACTCGCCATGCGCATGCTCAACGAGATGGACAACTGCGAGGATAACGACGTCAAGGCCGACATCCTCACCACGCTGCGCATCAAAGGCAGGAAGCAGCTGGCCCTCCAGTTCCGCATGATGCCCCTCTACGACAAGCACGGACAGGTGGTGGAATATCTCGGCCTGCTGTGCGACATCAGCGAGCTGCGCAATATCCGTAAACAACTGGAGATCCAGACCGCGAAAGTACAGGAGGTAGAGCATGCGAAGAATCAGTTCGTGAAAAACATGATACAAGAAATACGCACGCCCATGGACACGGTCGTGAACTATGTGGAACGCTTTGACCCTGAAGGGCCGACCCCCGAAGAAGGCACCCTCTGCGAGGGTATCCTCAGCAATGCCGACTATCTGCTGCATCTCATCGACAACATCCTCTATCTGTCACGCCTCCAAGCCAAGATGGTCGAGATAAACCGCAGGCCGTGCAATTTCGCGGAGATCTTCAAGGATCAGTGCGAGGCGGGATGGATGAAATTCCAGAACGAGTCGACGCACTACATTGTTGAGAATCCTTACGAGCAACTCGTGGTAGATATCGATGCAGAGAATCTTGGACAAGTGATCAGACAGGTGACCTCCAACGCAGCCCAGCATACGAAGAGGGGCGTCGTCAAGGCACGATACGACTATATCGGCCGCCGTCTTGTCATCTCCATCGACGATACGGGTGAAGGCATGTCACCGGAACTCACCGCCCGGCTGAACGACAAGCAGTCGGCCTCTCAGGACACAAAGGGTCTGGGCCTTGCCATCACCAAGGAGCTCATCGAGCAGATGGGTGGTACTGTTGAGATCAGTTCAGAACTCGGCTCCGGCACCACCGTGTACATCATGCTGCCCTGCCACGCATCGGCCATCAAACGTAAAAAACTCCTTTAGATCTATGAAGAGAATCTCAACAATACTCATCATACTTTCCGCCTCGGCGATCATGACGTTCGCCCAGACGCTGAGCGAGAGATACAATGCCAAGCATCCCTTAGTGGTGGTTTGCGACTGGGACAAACCGCCCTATGAGTTCCTAAACGACAAGGGTGAGCCTGCCGGCAAGAACATCGACCTGATGCGGGCAATAGCCAAGGAGCTCAACATCCCCGTCAAATTTGTCATGAAGGAGTGGAGCATCGCACTGAAGACTTTTGAGCGAGGCGATGCAGACATTATCATTGCCAATGGCCGCCGCTACCGCAAGGAGCCTTTTGTCGTGTCTGAGAATATTGTGAATTACTACCGCATCCGCGTGGTCACGCTCGCTGCCGATTCTACGGAACTGGTCACCATGAGACAACTGGAACAGGAGGGAGCTGTGTTCAAGACTGGCGACTACTCTGCACACTACTTCATCGAAAACGATTCTGCCAATATCAAGAAAATAGAATACCAGACACCAAAGATCGCCCTTATGGGCATCATCCACGGCGACTACAAATACTTTGTCTGGGGCGAGGAGCCTCTAAAGTGGAAGATCAAGGAACTGAACCTCGAAGGACTGACCCTCAACGATGTGGGCATCCCCATCTCCGAGATTCACTTCATCGGCCGCGACCGTCAGCTGATCGAAGAGATCGACGACCAGTACTCACGACTGAAGCAGCGCGGTGACGTGGCCGTCATCCAAGACCGCTGGCTTCACCCGGAGACGATTGTGAAGCAGTCAGACTACTCCTGGGTATATATCTCCCTCGCCATCCTTGCCCTCGCTGCCATCCTGTGGCTCTTCAGCCGTCTGGCGCGCCGTCACGTCATCAGTGCCACCCGCGCTTCGAGGGAACTCAATGAGATGATGTCGCAAGCCCTTCACATGGGCAACTTCACCGTCATGGAGTACGACATCGCCCACGACCTTCTCAGAAACCGCTACGGACATGTCTTACCCGACGAAGGACTGACGCTTGAAGAATTCACATCGCGCATCCACCCCGACCAGCAAGAAGAATTCCGCCAGAAGGTGCGCAGTCTGCTTGACGGCCGCGAGCGACACTTCGAACTCAACAAGCGATGGAATGCCGGCACCATCGAAGAACCGAAATGGCTTACCTTCAACGGGCACGCCATCAGCGAGCTCAACGAAGACGGGCAGCCAGCCTATATCGTCAATGCCATACACGACGTGACCCAGGAGATGGAGGAAGACCGGGTGGCACGCAACCTCGTACATCAATACCAAGTGCTCGCCAACCTGCCATTCGTCGCCATCTCTTTCTACGACAAGGACGGGCGCCTCATCACCCTCAACGATGCCATGCGCGA
>OCVV012851612.1_pt1 | contig 14657 bp, 20 predicted proteins | sample 1539721 | NCBI WGS metagenome assembly OCVV01 (sample SAMN02144230, study PRJEB22623) | gut metagenome | biome: sheep rumen | host: Ovis aries | place: New Zealand
TTCGAAGTAATTCACGACGGAGCGACTCCTCCAGGTTAGTCATTACAGCTTTTTCTAATCGCAAATAACTCATAGTTCCTATTTTAAGGTTTTCGTTTTAGATTTGTTTTCAATTTCCAAAAGTACACAATTTCATCGTGATGACAAAATAATTAATGATATTTTTTGTGAAAAGCATTGATTTTTATGGGAGTCGAAGATTATTAACTGGAAAAATATTGTCATTCTATTCTTTTTTAGTATTTTTGCATCGCTAATTGTGACAAGCCACCTATATCATGGTCAACATTGGAAAAGAAAACGAGAGAGAACAGATCAGGAATGCCATTAAGGATTTGTGGGAATTGCTCACAGAGGAACAAAAGTCATATTTGATGAAGTTTGTTTCTTTGCAGCGATTCAAGAAAAACGAGTTTATCTACCATGAGGGTGACACTCCTGAATATCTTTTTTGCCTCGCCAAAGGCAAGGTGAAAATTTTCAAAGAAGGTATAGGAGGTCGTCACCAGATAGTACGCATGGCAAAACCAGAAGGTTTCTTCGGTTATCGTGCAGGTTTTGCGGGTGACCAATATAGTACTTCCGCTGCCGCTTTTGACTCAGCGGTTGTCTGTCTGATACCCTTGTCTGTCATCACAACGGTTCTCAAAGAGAATAATGAGGTGGCTATTTATTTCATCAAACAACTCGCCAACCTGCTGGGGCATGCGGATGAACAGACCGTCAACCTGACGCAGAAGCATATCAGAGGACGCCTTGCAGAAGCATTATTCAGGTTAAAAAACAAATACGGGACGGAAGCTGACGGTAAGACACTGGATATCAGTCTGAGCCGGGAGGACCTTGCCAGCTTGTCGAACATGACAACCAGCAATGCCATCCGCACACTCTCCGCGTTTGCTTCTGAGAAACTGATTGCCATTGACGGACGACACATCATGTTACTGGATGAGGAAAAGCTACATAAGGTGTCAAGAAAAGGCTAATCAGGAATCAGGAAATTAACCACCTCTTGCTCTACATTGATATGGTAAGTCCCAACGGGTGTACCAATCAACCTGCCATCAATACTTACCAAAGCGTGTTTCGCCTCTTCCACTTTCACGTCACGAGTTCTGTATGGATGAACACTACGGTGATTCAGGAAACGTCCCGTCAACAGCAACCATAGCCCTGCAAAGAACTGCAGTACACCTGTATGATAGACCACTGACACATCCAGCAATCCGTTATAAGGGACGGCATTGGGTGTTTGTCCATAGCCAGGACCACTACCTATGCACATCGTCATCACTTTCCTGTTGATGACATCAGAATTGATCTTCACATTCATCTTATAGTCCATCCTATGGAAGATCATCAAGAAAATAGAGACAATGAACGACAGGGTACGTGAACCCAATAACGAACGGGTCTGCCTACGCATATTCATCACATCGGCAATCAGTCCGATATTGATACAGTTCAGGAAATAACGGTGGCACTGTTCTCCTTTCTTATTCGTATAACGGATACAGCCAAGGTCCACCTGGCGGACACGGTGCTTGATGAGCCAGTCGACGGTCTGTTCCATATTACCCTCCTTAAAGTCCCAATAACGGGCAAAGTCATTCATCACTCCATTAGGGATAACACCCAGGGCAATAGTGTCACGCACCTGCTTCTCCTCTTTCATCAGGCAGTTGACGGCATCATTCAGTGCTGAGTCACCACCCATGACGATGATGGTCTTATAGCCATTATGTATCAACATGGACATCAGCCGTTCCACGCTGTCTGATGTCTCGCTTTGAACAAAGTCATACTGAACATGCCGCTCATTAAGGACAGACTGTATCTTCTCCCGTTGTTTACTTGATCGTCCTTTGGGACAATACAATATGCCCCATCTTGTCTCTTCTACTGCCATAGTGCTATTATCTCCTTTACTTTTTCTTCCATCGGCTGCATTGCCTCTACCCAGTGTATCTTGAAACCCCGGCGCTCCATCCCCCTGAACCAGGTCATCTGCCGTTTGGCAAACTGATGAATGGCTATCTCCAGACGTTGGAACATCTCGTCGTAGGTTGTCTTACCAATCAGGTATTCCGTGACAAACTTATACTCCAGACCATAGTATATCAGGTCCTCTGCGGGAATACCACTCTCGAGCAATGCCTTTACCTCATCCACCATCCCTTCTTCCAACCGTGCTTTCAACCGTCGGGTAATCTTCTCACGACGCTGTTCCCTGTCAATATTCACACCGATAATCAGTGAGTCGACAGGAGGCAGCTCCCTGCGAGGAGTAGGATGCTCCAGATTATAAGTCTCTATCTCTATGGCACGGATGGCACGCTGACAGGAATCCACGTCTGTCTTGTTATGCATGTTCGAGTTGTTCTTTGTTTTCAGCTCCACCAGCATCTGTGTCAGCTCATCCAACGTCTTGCCTTCGAGCTGTTGGCGAAGAACGGGATTCTGCGGTACAGGCGAAAGATGGTAGCCTTTCAATACCGCTTCGATATAAAGTCCTGTACCTCCACAGAGGATAGGCTGTGCTCCTCGGCTCAGGATATCCTGATAGGCATCAAAGAAGTCCTGCTGGTATTGGAAGAGGTTGTATTTCGTTCCCGGTTCACAGATGTCTATCAGATGATAGGGCACGCCATCATAATCTGCAAGATCCTTACCTGTTCCGATATCCATACGACGGTATACCTGACGGGAGTCAGCGGAGATAATCTCTCCCCCCACCTCTTTCGCCAGTGCAGCAGCCAGCGGTGTCTTGCCGCTTGCTGTCGGACCGAGTATGGTAATCATCTGCTTTCCCACCTTCATCAATATTATGCGTCAGCAAATACCTTACCGTCATCAAGGGTTACCTGCAACGGTGTATACTCACAATGGAAATCGTTCCGCAAACGGTCCAGATACCTCTTACACTCCCACTTACACATCGGCAGGTCGTGCAGCAGGTAGTTACCACAGGTCTCTGGGGTCGTGGCAGGCACCTCACTCTGGGTCAGTATCCATTCCAAGCACTCGATAGTCAGTTTCCTCATGTCCTGGGCACTATACTTACCTGTCATGACGATATACATACCTGTCAGACAGCCCATCGGTCCGACATACACCACATCGTCCTTCACGCAGGAGTTACGGAACCAGGTCGCCATCAGGTGTTCGATACTATGCATGGCAGCAGGAGCCACCGCCGGTTCCTTGTTGGGCTCCGTGATACGCAGGTCAAAGGTACGGAAACGCTCGTCGTCTCTCGAGATATAGATACCCGGTTTCAGATGGGTATGATCAATGGTAAAACTCTGTATGACTTCCATAACTAAAATTCTTTCAATATGCAAAGATAGAAAAAAAAAGCCGTCCGACAAAATCGGACGGCTAATATTTAGTGAAGAACTTATCTTATTTCAGCTCAGCGAGGTACTTGATAGTACGAACCATCTGAGAAGTGTAAGAGTTCTCGTTGTCATACCAAGCAACAACCTGTACGAGAGAGTTGCCGTCACCCATCTTAGAAACCATGGTCTGGTTAGCGTCGAAGAGTGAACCGAACTTCATACCGATGATATCGCTGGAAACGAGCTTCTCCTCAGTGTAACCGAAAGACTCGTTGGTAGCAGCCTTCATAGCAGCGTTGATACCCTCAACAGTTACCTCACCCTTAACAACAGCATGCAGGATAGTGGTAGAACCTGTAGGAGTTGGAACGCGCTGTGCAGCACCGATCAGCTTACCGTTCAGCTCAGGGATAACCAGACCGATAGCCTTAGCAGCACCAGTAGAGTTAGGAACGATGTTCTGAGCACCGGCACGTGCACGCTGAACATCACCCTTGCGCTGAGGACCGTCCAGAATCATCTGGTCGCCAGTGTAAGCGTGTACAGTTGTCATGATACCGCTCTGGATAGGAGCGAAATCGTTCAGAGCCTTTGTCATAGGAGCCAGACAGTTAGTGGTGCAAGAAGCTGCAGAGATCACTTTGTCGGCAGGAGTCAGAGTCTTGTGGTTAACGTTGTATACAATAGTAGGCAGATCGTTACCTGCAGGAGCAGAGATAACAACCTTCTTGGCACCAGCGGTGAGGTGAGCAGAAGCCTTCTCCTTAGAAGTATAGAAACCTGTGCACTCCAGAACAACGTCTACGTCCAGCTTGCCCCAGGGCAGCTCAGCTGCGTTAGGAATAGCATAGATGGTGATCTTCTTACCATCCACAACGATGTAGTCCTCACCAGCCTCAACAGTGTGCTTGTTCTCACCGAACTTGCCACAGAAACCACCCTGAGCGGTGTCATACTTCAACAGGTGAGCCAGCATCTTTGGGCTGGTCAAGTCGTTGATAGCTACTACCTCATAACCTTCAGCCTCGAACATCTGACGGAATGCGAGGCGACCGATACGGCCGAAACCGTTAATTGCTACTTTTGTCATTTTTACTAATTTATTAAAAGAGTTATATAAAAATTTTCTTTTTCGGGCACAAAGTTACAAAAAAATTATTATATTTGCACTTGATTTCTGTCTTAATTAAGATTAAAGATACGGCATTAAACATTAAAAATGAGATAAATCAAGGCTTCAATGCTGAGATTGTAAAATGCAGATTACAATTTAAACATTAATATTAAACATTAAGATTATGGGATTTTTTAAAGAATTCAAGGAGTTTGCCATGAAGGGCAACGTCATGGACATGGCTGTCGGTGTGATCATCGGCGGTGCTTTTGGTAAGATTGTCACCTCATTAGTATCTGACATCCTGATGCCAATCATCAGTGTTTGCACTGGTGGTATCGACTTCACCAACCTGTTCGTCAACATGTCTGACGACACGAAGTATGCCACACTGGCTGCTGCACAGGAGGCTGGTGCCAATGTGTTTGCTTGGGGTCAGTTCTGCCAGAACATCATCGACTTCCTGATTGTCGCTTTCTGTATCTTCATGATGATTAAGGCAATGAACAAGCTCAACCGCAAGAAGGAAGAGCCCGCTCCCGAGGCTCCCGCAGGACCTACTCAGGAGGAGCTGCTCGCAGAGATCCGTGACTTGCTGAAGCAGAAATAAATCAAGAATTTGATTTCTTTATTATAATATAAGGTGGCAGATTTTGCCACCTTATATTTTTTGTATACCTTTGCAACCGTTTTCAGAATAATAAGATAATGGTAAAGACTTTAGACTTCAAGCCGAAGATGTTCTCGGCTATCAGGAATTACAACAAAAAAACGTTCCTTGCCGACTTGATGGCGGGTATCATCGTGGGTATCGTGGCACTGCCTCTTGCCATCGCTTTTGGTATAGCCAGTGGTGTTTCACCTGAGAAGGGTATCATCACTGCCATTGTGGCAGGTCTTATGATATCACTCTTTGGTGGTTCAAAGGTACAGATTGGTGGTCCTACGGGTGCCTTCATCGTCATCGTCTATGGCATCATCCAGCAGTATGGCATGCAGGGACTGACCATCGCCACGCTGATGGCGGGTGTGTTCCTGATTCTGTTAGGAGTGCTGCGTCTGGGTACGATCATCAAATACATCCCCTATCCTATCGTCGTGGGCTTTACCAGCGGTATCGCCGTCACCATCTTCACCACGCAGATCAAGGACCTGCTGGGTATGCAGATGGAGGTGGTACCTAGTGACTTTATCGAGAAATGGATTGCTTATTTCGCGAACATCGGGAATATCGACTGCTGGAGCGCCGTCATGGGTATTGCCAGTGTTGTCATCATCGCCGCATGGCCCATGCTGGCACGTGTCTTCCGGTTGTCCCCCCTTCGTTCGCTGCCGGGGTCGTTAGTGGCAATCATCGTCATCACCGTCATTGCATTGTTGCTGAAGCAGTATGCGGGAGTGACGACGATAGAGACCATCGGCGACCGTTTCAGCATCAACTCCCAACTGCCGGGTGCCGTTGTTCCTGATCTCTCTTGGGAGACTATCAAGCGACTGGTGGGTCCTGCCGTGACGATTGCAGTACTCGGTGCCATCGAGTCACTGCTATCCGCTACCGTCGCTGATGGTGTCATCGGTGACCATCATAACTCGAACACAGAACTCATCGGACAGGGTATCGCCAATATCGCATCACCGCTCTTCGGTGGTATTCCTGCCACAGGAGCCATTGCCCGTACGATGACGAACATCAATAATGGTGGACGCACCCCCGTGGCTGGTATCATCCATGCCGCCGTGCTACTGCTGATCTTCCTGTTCCTTATGCCGTTGGCACAGTATATCCCGATGGCATGCCTTGCCGGTGTACTGGTTGTCGTAGCCTATGGCATGAGTGGATGGCGTTCTTTCCTGGCGATGCTGCGTAATCCGAAGAGCGACATCACCGTCCTGCTGCTCACCTTCTTCCTTACCATCATCTTCGACCTCACCATTGCCATCGAGTTCGGACTCATCTGTGCCTGTCTGCTGTTTATGCGACGGATGGCTGAGACGACGGATGTGCATGCCGTACTGAATGAGATCGACCTCAACGAGGATGCGGATATGGAGCGTGGCAACCTGGAGCACCTCACCATTCCTAAGGACGTGGAGGTGTATGAGATCAATGGTCCTTACTTCTTCGGTGCCGGCAACCGTTTCGAGGATATCATGGCTCGTTATGGTAAGCACCCGAAGGTGCGTATCATCCGAATGCGTAAGGTACCTTTCATCGACTCCACGGGTCTGCATAACCTCGAGAATATGTGTCTGATGAGTCAGAAGGAGGGTGTCACCGTTGTCCTCTCGGGTGTCAACGAGAAGGTCGAGACGGTTCTCAAACGCAACAACTTCCAACGCATCATCGGCGAGGAGAACATCTGCAACCACATTGACCTCGCACTGGCAAGGGCGAAGGAGATAGTGGGATAGCTCACTCCCTATACTCCAGGATATCGCCCGGCTGGCAACCCAGCTCGCGACAGATTGCCTCAAGGGTAGTAAAGCGTACTGCCCTTGCCTTTCCCGTCTTCAGGATACTGAGATTTGCCTGCGTCAGTCCTATCCGCTCGGCGAGTTCACCCAGTGATATCTTACGCTTTGCCATCTCCACGTCTAAATTGACAATGATCTGTCCCATCGCTATACCGTTAATTCCTGCTCTTTTTGCATGTCCACCCCTTTCCGTATCATGTGTCCAATCAATGTGAAGACAGAACCGAGAATGAGGGGCAGACAAGTCAGAAGGACACCCAGATAATCATTTAATAATGATGACTCGAAAAATACAATGAAGAACCCACAGGATTCCGTGATACGCCCTAAACGTGAAATGAGATTCGCATTCCGATTAGTGAAATACTCATTATTGTCGAGGCTTTTGTTTAGCTGATACCAAGTATATACACACATACTGATAATAACAACGTATGCGATAATGGTGCATATCCTCCATTTTGTAATGGTCTGCACAATCTGAGGGTTATCAATGCTAAAATAACACCACCAGGCGATGAATACTATAAAAAGTAAATACCCCATGATTGAATATTTCAGCAACCACTCAACTACTCTGGCTCTACGATTGGCTTTACGCTGCTCCTCCTTCGACAGATGAAAGCCGTACTGGTCTTCTAAATTTTCCATCATCTCTTCGTATTTATTGTTTATTTTTAAAAATTTATCGTTTATCGATATGCAAAGGTAAGTGTTATTTGGCAAACCACCAAATAAATTCGATAAAAAAAAACCGGAAGTTGTCACTTCCGGCTTTTTAGGTATTACTCCCACTCAGTCGATTTCGTTAAAAACGAGACCAACTGCTTTATACTTATTTTCAATACTTTAACTCGCTTCTCCATATACCTTATTATAATAGACACAGCCTTGCACACGCTCACTGCCAAAGACGGGACACTCGTCAATAGGCAGCTTTTCTAAGTTACAAGTATGTGGTACGTGTAATTCCTCGAAGATGCAATGTACGAATGCAAGACGGTCTATACGCTCTACCCCTTCAGGTATCTTGTATATCCCCACATTGGCTGCTTTTAAGAGCCGTTTGCGGTCTTGAGTGTAAACAAAACCCTTTTCGTCTGTCCATCCTTCAGCAATCTCTTTCTCCAAGGCTTCACTTCTAGTATTGTCGTAAGCCCAATCCCACACATGAATGTGCCATCAGTGCCAGTATCCCTAAACCGATGATTGCACCGACAAACCTGCCGAGCAGGAACTCAAGATACTCCCCAAACGAGTTGAACTCGAAAAAGAAACCATGAAACTCTTTGAAAAACCGCATACTCAAAACCATTGTGCCAACCAATACGAAATCGTCGGCGTGCCCTCACGACGTTTGTACTGGGAAAGATCCACTTCGGTAACGATATTCAGCCCATACTGACCGTTCTGCCTCTCTGCCATCTTCTTGAACTCCTTCCCGTGTCTACACCTTTTGTCCAAGCCGAAGTATGCCAAGTAGTAGTGAATCATCTCATGCACCATGACGTCCGTAAACTGGCGCTCCGTAAAGTCATAGTAGTCAGTAATAAAGATTATTGGGTCGTACACCGTCTTGTCAAACCAGCCGCCAGTCGTATATTGGAAATAGCCACAAGTCCTGAATGAGTGCAGCAAGTCAAATTGAGGGAAAAGCAACTTCCCCTCAAAAAACTTCATGTTACACACATCGAAAGTGATTAGCATGTTCTGTTGGCTGGCCACCATTGGATTACCGTTCCTTATAGTTTATATTTGACCGCCTCAAACTTTATTCCTTTGAGATAATCATGTTTTAAGATGAGGTTGATTGTTCAATTGTTTCTCTCGTTGTTTTCTACGATTTCTTTTAAACTATGACAATGAATCTGTTTGATGCCATTCTTGTTATATGTAGAGATGCAAATAGTTTTCTCATACACTTTCGTATCCGTTCTTACCTCTATCTTTCTGATTTCTTCTGCCATCTCTTCAAATGTAACACCAGCATACAAAAATATGTAACATTGAAAACCAAGCACTTCCATCCTATAGAACTTTTCAAAATCAGACATTGCCTCAGGATTATTTTTCATCTTTATCTCACAAAGCCAAAATTGCCCATTAGGTTTCACTTCGTAAATACAATCATGCAGAACCAAATCAGGAGCACATCTTTCTAAATCCTCAACCACCTGTCGTGATTTTTGTTGTTCACCATTAAGATAGACACCCTGATACTTTTTAGGATTTTTCTCCATGATTTTCCTGAACTGATGATATAATTCGTATGCAAACACTCTCTCTGGATATTTTGTTTCCTGTTTCTGAGTTGTGTATGTATAATAAATCTCATCTATGTTTAGCAATGCACATATAAAATCATCAATGTGTAAACATTGCGTATTTGAAACTGTAGAAACTACATCTAATAATGTTTCCTTTGCCATATCAGTTTATTAGTTTTGAAATAGTAAATTGCAATAGCCAAATGATGCTAATCTCAGGACCAACACCATTTGGCTCACAATGAACGCGTTAGTGGGCACGTTCTTTCCATTTATTCGTCACGGTCTATGTAGGTCATTTGAAAACCTGCATTTTTAATAGCACTTTTAACTCTTCTAAGCCATCCTAATCTTTTTAGAAGGGTGCAATTGTGTTTTGAAAGAATGATAATGTCCTCTTGATTGTACATGCCATTCCCTTCAAGGATTGCAAGAACTACTTTTAAGTCGTGAGCATTAAACTGTTGATTGGATAATGCTTGATTGAAAATGTCAGATTCTCTATTCGTCATTGTTACATTTGTTTTCTATATTGAGATATTAGCCTTTACATATTTCCGTTGCATTTGTATTTTTTTTCGTTTAGGAACATATTACTTGATTTTTGTAACTTTAAGTCTCCATTTAGGATTCTTTGCAGATGCATTCTCACCGCCTGTATATATCCATCCGTCCCTTAAATAAAAAACAGGTAACATGTACTTGTCTTTACCTCCTTCGAAAATGAGATAGGGCTTTGTTTCAGCAAAATTAATAATGATTCCTACCCCTGTTGGTCCTGTCCACGAGCCATAAAAGTTAGAACCATATTCATTCGAACCTGTAACTGTCTCATCTTCATTGATATTGAGAGTGACTTTACAACCAGTCACATCCGTGACTTCGTAAGTCCCCAAGAAACTATTCTCTTGCTTCTGCTCTGATTTCACTTCTTGTGACTCTTTCTTCTGTTCTTGTTTTTGTTCTGTCTGAGGCTTGGAACTATCATTACTCGAATTACTTGAATTCTCTTCCTCATCTGAGGCGGCAAAACCAACAGCAAAGAGGGCTACAGTTGCCATTGTCAAAAAATACTTTTTCATAATTCTTTGTTTTTAAATTGTTAAACTTATGTGAAATAAATCTCGAAATATCTATTCATATTTTAATCCCACTCATAATCAGCCATGATGAAGCCTCCCATATCTTGACCATTGAGGTAAAGATGATAGTCTCTAAAGTTGAATGTTACAGGTAGCTCAAACATAGCCAAAGATTCTGTTTTCGGCATAAAGGTTGCCTCGAAATATCTCTTTCCATCACTTTCTGACCTCTTTTCGCTCAACTCAAATTGACTTTCACCATCGTAACGCCATTTTCCACTTTGAGGAAGTGCTCCATACTGCTTCACTGTATTACCAACAAATTCATACCGAAGCCATGCATCACCTCTTGCTGTATGTGTCCATACGGTATTATTTATGGTCTGACGTAGTTCCTCAATGTCCTTAATTTGACTTACGGCCTTTGGACTTGTTGGTACTGCTTTTTCTTCAACAGTTTCTTCCTCGATCGATGCAGTAGAATTGTTAACAACCTCTGTTGTTTCTTTCTTTGATGAGGAAGACGATTCTTTCTGCTCTTCATCAGAAGCAGTAAAACCAATAGCAAATAACGCCACCACAAAGATTGTAAGATAATACTTTTTCATACGCATGTTTGTTTTAGCATTTTAACCGTGTAATGTTGATAGCAAATTATCGATAAGTAAACAAGTAGAGGGAAGGTATAACAAACCAAGTCGTATATATCAAATGTTCCTCTTACTATTCCAAAGAGTTGCAGCAATTCACTGCTGATTGTCACCAAGGGGACAAGCAAAACAATGATGTTCTTGATAATACTCTTGTCTTTATGCCAAATGGCATCAATGAAGAGAATGTAAGCAGCACAATACAGACCATCAGGTAGACAAAACCTCACAAATTCTGGAATATTCCAATTCTGAACCCAGATGCGAAGAGTGTCAATAGGAGTTGAAAGTCCTAAAGCCGAGCACCAATTATATATGTTCAGCGTTTTGCTCCTGAACAGCAAATAGATTGCACAGCCACAGACTAAGAAAGAAATTCCTAATGCAACCTTTTGGTGCACTGTCACTCGTAATCGCATATTATCAGACTTGATGCATTAATTTTGAGGGTTACTATTTAGTGTATTCGAATAATCTTTAAACATACCTATCATTTTAAGATAATCATACCATACATCTTTTCTTCCTATCTTGTCAAATTCCTGATCATAAGAACGCAGTTTAGCGACATCACTTTTCATCAGAGGATCCTCTACATAGATGATACGCCAAACATCTTCAAAGAAATCGTGCCGAAGATTTGTCTTCAACGCCAAAATATCATTTAATAATTCAAAAGTCTTATTCCCTTTCTTTTCTTCTAATAACTCCATAAAGTCATCAAACTGCGAAAGGATTTTCATCATTTGATGAAACTCAGCTGGCTCATGCCCGCAATCAAAAATGGAATCGACCTCTTCTGTCACACAAACAAAGTTACTAAAAACAACATCTGCAAAGAAACGCTCATCAGCGTTAAAATGTAACGCATCATAGATTGCATCGAGTCTTTTAGTGTAGTCTCCTTTAGGAATTTTCTTCATTTCAATTGGTTTTAGTTATTAATAAATACAAGGAAGGTGTGAGCCTCTCAGTCTATCCTACCGAAGGCTCTGGTAAAACCCGTACAAAGATATAAGAACAGCCCACACCCTTGGAGGATATATCGGATGTGAGCCAATAATAGCTGCACAAGGAATACTTCCTACCAAGGAGGACGTGTTACTTTACATCTGTTGTACGTTTAAGTTTACCAGACTTTTCGGTACAGATGAAAGCTAAACGCTTCCTTCAATGTTTATCGCCCATTGCTGAACGATGTAGCAAAGATAAGAAATATTTAGCAATAACGTTCACTGTGGGCTGTATTTTAACAATAATTATTTCAGCGTCTGTATCTGCACAGTGCCGCCCTTGGACGTGAAGCGCATCTGGGGGCCACGATAGTTCTTGGGGTAGACGACGCAGATGTCGCCGGTGCCCTCCCAGATCTCTACGCCACCGTTGAGGCCGGTCTGTTTAAGCTCGCCGTCATACCAGATCATTACCGTGCCATGACTCAGGCAGTTGGAGGGTTGAGAACCCTGAAAATAGGCTGTACCGTAGGTCCAGTCGGCCATTGCGGCTGTCATCATGCCGCAGAGGGCGAAGAGTAACATCAATCGTTTCATTGTCAATTAGTTTTGAGGGGTTAGACATTCTTTCTGGCGGCAAAGGTAGGGATAAATATCGAAAAATGGAAGAAACGGCGCAACCATTTCTTCCATTTCACAATTCTTTTAAGATAGACGACCAATTTACATCGGGCTTCTCATTCCGTCTGGTCAGCCATTTCATGAAATCAAGGTCTTCGCTTTGACGTTTCTCAATTTGCAAGGACAATGCCGTTCCACCAACAAGCGTAAAAGGCTTGATGCATTCCAACTTGGAAATTGCCTCGAACACTTGTCCCGTAGACACTTTCGATTCTGGCGGCGAAGGTAGGGATAAAATCGAAAAATGGAAGAAACGGAGCGACCATTTCTTCGACGAGCGAAGCGGCAAGCCGATTACTTCCATTTCGCAATTGTTCATTATTTGGCAATGTTCCAAATAATTTGGGATATTTTTAAGGTTGGGCGTTAGCACGCATCTGGTTGAAGACAGAGGAAACCAAGGACTGGAAATGGTTCTCACAATCTTGGCGGATAGTGCTCTCTGGGATATTGGGATAATTCTTGATTAGGCGGTTTGCTATCTGGAGGGTCTGGTTGTGAAATTCCGTTGAGGCATCCATCCAGGCTTTACCGGATGAAGGAACCTGAGGAGGAAAGACGGAGTCGCAGAAGGTGGCAATGGTAGCACTATAGGCTGCGTCCATCATGCGTTCCAGTTCTTTTTCCATCTGCTGCTTGTTATCCTTTGAAATATAGTCAGACGGTTGCGGGTATTGTTGGCGCAGGGCAGGGACAGAAGTAGTTACGGGCGGCTGTTGCAGAGGCGTATCCATAGGCAGTATAGCAACACTGTCTTTCGGAGCCTCTTGTTTGACAGGGACGGTCGTCGGCTGCTGGTGGGGAGGCAATGCCCAGAGAGCAGCCAATATGGCAGCGGTGATGACAAGCACCGCCAGCACAGCACCATATCGATGCTTACGGCGAAGGGCTTTCTTGACTTCCTCTACCGACTGGTAACGCTTTGAAGGGTCAGCAGCCATGCAGCGGGCTATCACCTTATTATATATATCATGGTGAGGCAGTCTCTCGAGTATCTTTCCGATGGCATAGATGTCCGTACGCTCATCAACGCTGCCGCCCGATAACTGCTCTGGGGCAGCATAAGCATTCGTACGGCCTGGTGTGTCGGCAAACGTGTCTGTATAACAACAGCCAAGGTCTATCAGCTTGACATCGCTGTTGATACGGGTCAACAAGACATTATCTGGTTTCAGGTCGAGGTGGAGCACCTGATGGCTGTGCAGACAGGCCACGGCATCCAACAGCTGGTGCAAGAACTTATCGGTGTTCTGCTTGGTGAAATATTCCGGATGTGCGGCTATCCGCTGGCTAAGTGTCTCGCCGTCGACATACTCCATCAATATGCCGTCATCTGTCAGCGAGATATAGCGCACGAGGTTGGGGTGCTCCAGCCGATAGCCCGTCTCAAACTCCTTACGAAGAGCTTCCTGATAGCGGATGTCGCCTGTAAAAGCTGGCTTCAGGCGTTTCAGGAAGTGCAGCTTGCCATAGAGCTTCACCCGAAAGCTGTCACAGGTGGCTCCATGCGCATCTATCTGTTCGATGCTCTCGAAAGGTGACTGACCATCAGAAAACTGCGACGACTCCATAGTTAAGTGAAGAGTGAAGAATTGAGAATCAAATAACCCTTACGGAAGACAAACCCGATATACGGGCTGCCGTGAACTGGCCAAGCGACTGGCCACTGCGCCATACCTGCATGACCAGCAGCGGATGATGCAGCACGAAACTAAGTATCTCCACTTCATCGCCCACCAGCAGCTTGCTATTCTCACTTTGCTGTATCCTGTAGCGGTTATTACCCAGATAGGACAGCACCACCCGGCGGTCGGGCAGATAGGTAATCTCCACCTCACAGCCAACCTGCAAGTTGGCAGAGCGCACCTCACCGTCAGGACTGTCGAAATCGGAGTTCCCCTGATCTTCAATCTTTGCCAGTTCATCCCAATGGGTATAGCCTAAATAGTGGGCAATAGCGTCGAGCGTACTGGTGTGCGGCTGGCGCTCGTCCTGGGCGAAGCCGAGCAACCGTTTGAGCGTAGTGGCACCGATGCGGACTCCCGTCTTGCTCTCGATGTCGAGCGACAGCAGTTCGCAGTCAGAAGGCAAGCG
>OCVV011331002.1_pt1 | contig 14653 bp, 6 predicted proteins | sample 1539721 | NCBI WGS metagenome assembly OCVV01 (sample SAMN02144230, study PRJEB22623) | gut metagenome | biome: sheep rumen | host: Ovis aries | place: New Zealand
CCTCCAGCCATTTTTGCCGCATAAAGTCCATGTTCCACGCTAGAAATCATGTCATCGAAAGAATCCTTGCCCGGAGCGATAAAAGAATTCCGCATACGGCTCACCGGAGCGTATTTATAAGATTCACGACGCCCGCTGCCCGTACGCGCACAGCCGACTTCCATGGCTCCAACCATATCCGACATATAATTTTTTAGAACACCGTTTTCGATCAAAACCGTACGTTCCGTTTTCATGCCCTCATCATCAACGGCGACACTTCCCCACGATCCGGGAATCGTTCCGTCGTCGATTGCCGTTAAGCAAGGCTGCGCCACGACCTGCCCCAGCTTACCGCAAAACGGGCTTGCATTGTGACGGATCGCTTCCGTTTCAAGCGGATGCCCGACAGCTTCATGGAAAATCACGCCGCCAAAGCCCGGCCCCATCACGACAGGCATCATTCCGCCCGAAATGTGTCCGGCATCGAGCATCCGGAGAGAACGCTCCGCAGCCATTTTTGCAAGTTCCGGAGCGTTAAATTTTTCTAGCGCTTCATAGCCGGCAAGTGCGCCTGGCGCTTCACGGGAAACAATTTTTTCCGAGCCTTCACCCGCCGTCACATTAATGCCGAGGCGCGTGTGGCAGCGGTAATCGCTCACGTTCACACCGCTAGAACTGATAATGTTTACATGGGAACAGGAATCGGTAATGCTCGCCACAACCTGGCAAATGCGACTGGACACTTGACGGGCGCTTTCATCAGCAGCATGCAAAAAATCCAACTTGTAGCCGTTGCCAAGAACGCGCGGATCCATAAAATTCGGATAATTTTCGCCAAACTTGCATGGAGTCGGAACATACTTCACCACACCCTTGCCCGAACCGTTACGCCCAAACGCAAGAGTTTTGACCATGTTCAAAAGAGCATCTTTGCTTTCGTCGCTTGTGTAAGCGTACAAAACCTCGGTTCCGTACAAAAGACGCACGCCGATTCCAAACTCCGTGCCAGCCGAAGCCGTTTCAATTTTTTGATCTTTGAGAGCGAGCGTCGATGAGCGCGTCTCTTCTTCAAAGATTTCTACATAATCTGCGCCGTAACTTTTGCCGGCTTCGAGAATGGATTCTGCGACGTCTTGATTCATTTACACAATCTTCCTTACAGGGATATTCGCTTTGCTCATTTCGTCCTTGATTTCCGCTACGGTATAATCTCCGAAATGTACCATGCTGGCGACAAGGGCTGCATCTGCGGAAGTCTTTGCAAAAAGATCCGCAATATGGCTAGGCTTTCCAGCCCCGCCCGAAGCGATCACCGGAATGCCCACAGCCTTCGATACTTTATCTGTAATTTCCAGTTCATAACCGTCGCGGACGCCATCGGTATCCATCGCATTCAAGCAGATTTCGCCTGCGCCGAGGGATTCCGCCTTCTTCGCCCATTCGACAGCATCGAGGCCCGTCGCCGCGCGACCGCCCTTGATGTAAATCTCATAGCCGGAAGGGATCTTTTCCGACACACCGACACGCTTCGCATCCATTCCGAGAACCACGCACTGGTTGCCGAAAGCCTTGGCCCCCTGTTCAATGATCTCCGGATGCAAAACGGCAAGACTGTTTACGCTCACCTTTTCTGCGCCGGCGAGAAGCACCTGGTGCATATCGTCCAAAGAACGAATTCCACCGCCCACTGCAAACGGAATAAAGACATGCTTTGCAATGTCCTTCACCATTTCAAGATCGCAAGGACGGTTTTCCGCACTCGCCGTAATATCGTAAAAAACCAGTTCATCCACGCCTTCGGCGCTATACTTTGCACCGAGTTCAACAGGATCTCCGACGTCGATATTTCCTTTGAACTTGACGCCTTTCGTCACCTTGCGGTTTCGAACGTCCAGACAAATAATCAAACGTTTGGTCAGCATTATTTTCCACTCCAGGTGCTAAAGTTTTTCAAAACACGAAGTCCCACGTCACCGCTTTTTTCCAAATGGAACTGCGTTGCAACTAGGTTTTCCTTGCATACCGCTGACGTAAATGTCTGAGAACCATAAGTGGTCCGCGTCAAGGCATTTTCCGGAGCGATTTCTGCCGGGTGAAAAGAATGCACAAAGTAAAAGTCGCTATTGTTCGGGATTCCTTCAAACAACGGATGTTCCTTCAGCAGCTCGACTTGATTCCAGCCCATATGCGGAATTTTAATTCCGACTTCATCTTGAAAACGGACCGCCTTACCGTCGATAAGACCGAGGGTATCCACGCCGCCATTCTCTTCACTCGAATTCAGAATAATCTGGCATCCGATGCAAATGCCCAGAACAGGACGTTTTTTGCGGACGACTTCGACAATCGCCTTGCCGATACCCGTTTTTTCCAAAGTTTCCATCGCTGAACGAGCAGCCCCCACGCCCGGAAAGATGAGACGGTCTGCTTCAGCAATTTCAGAGGGATCGCGGGAAGCCTTCACGTTCGCACCGACATGCTCAAAAGCATTCAGCACCGAAGTCAGGTTTCCAGCATTGTAATCTACGACGATAAAGCGTTCCATGAGGAGCCTATTGAATTAAAGAAGTCCATCGAAGAAGTTGTTGCCCTTGTCATCCACAAGGATGAATGCCGGGAAGTCCTTGATCGTGATTTTGCGAATCGCTTCCATGCCAAGTTCCGGGAATGCAACGATTTCATTCGAAAGAATGTTTTGTTCCGCAAGAATGGCAGCCGGACCGCCGATCGAGCCGAGGAAGAATCCGCCGTACTTCTTGCAAGCGTCCGTTACATCCTGGGAACGGTTACCCTTGGCCACCATGATCAAGGAAGCACCCTTGCTCTGGAAACGCATCACGTACGGGTCCATACGGCCAGCCGTCGTCGGACCGAAGCTTCCGGTCGGCATGCCCTGCGGAGTCTTTGCCGGACCCGCGTAGTAGATCGGATGATTCGAAGCCACTTCGATCACCTTCTTTTCGATGTCGGAAAGTTCTTCGCCACGTTCCTGCTTGTCGAAGATTTCAGCAATCTTCGCATGGGCCATATCGCGAGCCACAATCATCGTGCCACGAAGATTCAAACGAGTCTTCACCGGATACTTGGAAAGATCAGCAAGCACTTCCTTCATCGGGCGATCAAGGTCTATTTCGACTGCCGGCGCAAGGTTTACCACGTTTCCTTCCGGAATATACTTTTCCGGATGGTGTTCCATCTTTTCGAGCCAAATACCGTTTTCATCAATTTTCGCCTTGATGTTGCGGTCCGCGGAGCAAGAAACACCGATCGAAACCGGGCAGCTAGCCGCATGACGCGGGCAACGGATCACGCGCACATCGTGCACAAAATATTTACCGCCAAACTGAGCACCGATGCCTGTCTTCTGGCACATGTGCAAAACCTTTTCTTCCATTTCGATATCGCGGAAAATGCGACCGCCTTCGCTACCAGAAGTCGGAAGATCATCATAATAGCCGCAGCTTGCAAGCTTTACCGTGTGCGTGTTCATTTCAGCAGAAGTACCGCCGATGACAATTGCCAGATGGTACGGAGGGCATGCCGCAGTACCCAAGGTCTTGATTTTTTCACTGATGAATTTTTCAAGGGACTTCGGGTTGAGGAGCGCCTTCGTCATCGGCCAGTAATAAGTCTTGTTCGCAGATCCACCGCCCTTGGCGACGAAGAGAAACTTCATTTCCGCACCTTCTTCCGCATGGATATCGATCTGGGCAGGAAGGTTACAGCCTGTATTCTTTTCTTCGTACATCGAAAGCGGAGCGATTTGGCTATAACGCAAATTCTTGGTCGTATAAGCGTTGTAAATACCTTCGGAAATTGCTTCCATATCATCGCAACCCGTCCAAACCTGCTGTCCCTTGTGAGCGACGCAGATTGCCGTACCGGTATCCTGACAGAACGGAAGAATTCCCTTGGCCGCGACACAAGCGTTCTTGAGCATGGTCATCGCCACGAACTTGTCGTTATCGCTCGCTTCCGGATCCTGAAGGATCTTTGCCACTTTCGCCGTATGAGCCGGACGGAGGCAAAATTCCACTTCTTCAAAAGCGGCTTCCGCAACCTTTGTCAAAGCTTCTTTTGAAACCTTCAAAATCTTCTTGCCTTCGAATTCGGTAACAGAAACACCTTCTGTGCCAAGATGGACATATTCAGTGGTATCGACACCGTGTTGAACGGTTGCTTCGTATTTAAATGCCATAGAAACCTCGAATTATGAAAATAGATGCATATAGAAGATAGAATTTTCGTGCATTTCGGAAAAATATTTTACCACATTCCAAGGAGAAGAGTTATTTTTCAATGCGGAATAGGCAGAGCTCTGCCCCGACTTTATCAATAAGAGGAAAAAATGAATCTGAAGAAATCTCTCCTGGTTGCCGCAATGCTTTCCGCATTCGCATTTGCCGCAGAAACAGCCGCTCCGGCTGCAGCTGCCGCAGAACCGGCAAAAACCGAAGCCGCAGCTCCGGCTGCAGAAGCCGCTAAAACTGAAGCCGCAACGCCAGCCGCTCCGGCCGCTGAAGCAGCAAAGACCGAAGCTTCTGCCCCGGTTGCAGACACCGCTAAAGTTGTAGAAGCCGCCAAGACGGATTCCGCTTCGGCTGCAGAAGCTCCTAAGGCAGAAGCCGCAGCGCCGGCCGCCGATACCACGAAGGCAGATTCCGCTGTCGCAGCAGCTCCTGTTGCAGACACGACCGCCGCAGCTGCTCCGGCTGATACCGCCAAGGCAGACACCGCAGAAGTTCTCGAAGCTAAGGCCGCTCCGGCAGACACCACGAAGGCAGATTCCACTGTCGCAGCAGCTCCTGTTGCAGACACGACCGCCGCAGCTGCTCCGGCTGATACCGCCAAGGCAGAACAGAAAGCCGAAAGCAACTCGGAACCGCGTACCGCCGGTCAGACCATTATGGAAAACCCGCTCGAATTCATCATCGTGAGCGCAGCCTTCATCGCAAGCGTTCTCGTGATCATCTTCACGGGCAAGGACTAATCCTTAAACTTTCCTAAGTTAAAGATTATCAAAAAGCGTATGACATCTGTCATACGCTTTTTTTTATGTCCTTCCAAATCGCCGCGGCTTACGCCTCGCGATGACATATGCTCCCCTGTCATGACGAGAACCGATCACCACGGCTACGCCTCGTCGTGATGACACCGCCTATCCTCGTGATGACGCTATAGAACAAAAAATCCCGAGCCAATGCCCGGGATTTTTCAAAGCACTTATGAGCCAGCGATTACTGAGCGTTCACCACGCAGATTGCGGTCACCGAAGTCGTCACCGTGTACTTCTTGCCAGCTGCGCAACCGCTCGGGCTAAAGTAGGCAAAGCCGCTCAAGGCGTCATCCGAATCCCAATAAACCTGAAGGTTCATGTAATCCGAGCTCACACGCGGTTTGCAACCCACCGTACAATTTGCAGGGGCTCCAGCCGGAATTTGGACCGTTGTCGCGGTCTGAGCCGGAATGAACAAGGAATCCGGAAGAGTCGGAAGCACCGTTTCCCCATAGTGATCCGCATCATTGATGCTACCCAACTGCAGAACCAAGTCCACCGATTCCGGGTCCACAACAGCAACACTTTCGCAGTTATATTTCACAACGGACTTGTCCGCATTCGTAATCGCAACCACGGCGGTCACATTCTGCTTATGCATCGAAGAATTTGCAAGCATCGAACCCGAAGCTCCCGAGCCCGTCATATCTCCATAAGCAGATGTCCAGGAATAAGTCGTGATATTCGACTCGGAAGTCGCATCCACCGTCCATGTAATCGTTTCACCCGCTTTTGCTGTCGAAGTATTCGGCACGCAAGAATTTACCGTAATAGGAATTCCCTGCACCTGAATCGAATCGCAAGCGATTTCGTTACCATCGACATTCAAATAGGTGGCATAAGAGCCAGCCTCTTCGTACCGCACATTCACCGTTTGAAGTCCATTCCCCTGGACTGTCGAATTGGAAGCCCCTTCAAACGCCCAAATGAACGGGGCAAGAATCTGCGTATAAACATCGCCCGATTCACGGTAGAACTTCCAAGTAGCCAATTCGCCCTTGTTAATAGAAGAAGCTTCCGGTCCACAGGAACCATTTACCACTTTGTTCGCGGTATTCAATTTTTCATCACTGCTCTGCGTTTCCGAAGTGACAGAGGACGAAGAATTTGCATTTGAAGCGCTAGAGCCACCCGTAGAACCACTGGACCCGGCTGTAGAGCCGGAAGAACCTGCTGTGGAACCCGAAGAAGCTTCCGCCGCGGAAGAATATTCCGGCTCGCTAGATCCCGATCCGGAATCACTTCCACAGCCAGCCAAACCCCAAAGAAGCGCAGATGCGCACGCCCAAGATAAAATTTGTAAACGACCGGTCAATTTCATAGGCACAAATATACACTCAATCGTTAAAATTATGTTTGTAACATTTTTAATACGAACATCCAGGTTCCCTCGAAAAGAGTTATTTTAAGGCGGGATTGTGTCTGGATTCAAAAAAGGAGCTTTTGTGCCTGTTTTTGCGTATATACTTCTGTTGACCGCTGCTCTTTTCGCAGTAGAACAAGAACAACCAACGCCCTACGACCTGATTCGCCCCATTTGGCCAATGAAATGGGATACCGCAGCAACGGATGACGGCGGAACAGTCGAAAGCTTTAGCCAATACGTTCCCAATACGACGAAGCACAATCCGGTTCCGGCGGTCGGTTCCGTTCCGCAGGACTTCGTCCCGAACGGCATTATTCCGGACTCCTTGAACCAAGCCTATCGTGACGCCCAAAACGTGCGCATCGGACGTATCCGCATCAACCAGGCGGGTTACCTTCCCGACGATACCGAAAAGCAATTCTATTATGTTTCTGCGGGTAAATGCGCTGAAACCTATAGCGTCGTCGATCTGGACGGCAACGTAGTGGCAGAAGGTGGCACTTTCGAAAGCACAGGCAAAACGACCTCTTCTTCTTGGACGATTGTCGCAGGCACCAACGCCGCAACAAACAACAAAAAGCGTTACTCCGTCGCCGAAGACGGCCCTTCGGGAACGGTCTGCGTGGGTTACCTTTCCCAAATAGCAGGCCTTTCGACCGATACCCGTTATCGCGTCAAAGTTTTGAACCAGTACTCTTCCACTTTTATTATTAGCGATAAAGTTTACTCGATGGTCCGCGACGCGACCCTCAAGTTCTACGGCATTAACCGTTCCGGAAACTCGGAATCCTGGTTCCACAAGCCGAGCCATACGAAGGACGGAGGCGGATCGTTTGTGAATGGTAAAGCCGCCGTTTCCGGATTTACTGCTCAGGAAGGCGCTCTGCAGGGCGGCTGGTACGACTGCGGTGACCATTTGAAGGAATCCCAGACCCAAGCCTACGCCTTTATGGTGCTTGCCGTCATGGCAGCATCGAACCCAGACCGTGATGAAGACAATTACGCTTACAACATGGGTGAAACCGTCAATACCGACGGTGTGCCGGATATTCTCCGTGAAGCCAAGCACGGTGCCGATTACTTCTTGCGCTCTTATGTCTTTGCAAATGGCGTCATCGACAACATGGTCGTTTCTGTCGGTAACTTCGGCGCTGACCACGGTTGGTGGGGCCGTCCGGAAAACCAAGATGCTCTTCCGACAACTCTCACAGGCCGTGGAGGTCCGCATGAACGCGACTTGCGCTTGGGAGAACTCGGTTCGAACATTTCCGGTCAAATTGCAGCCGGCCTTGCTATCCTTGGCAAGAACTATCGGGATTACGACAAACCGTTTGCCGATTCCTGCTTGACAGTTGCCAAAAAAATGTACGAATTCGCCAAGAACCTGAAGCTCAAGGAAAAGAACCTTGGGCCGGGAACCTACGACGGCGGCAAGCCTTACGTTTACAACACCGTTGCCGATGGCTGGTCTAGCTCCGCTTACAACGGAAACAACGAATCCCACGACGACTTGGCCATTGCCGCAATCGCACTCCATTATGCGACCTACGAAGATACGAAGGTCATGGATTATTTGAATGATGCCGTAGAAGATACGGAAATCGGTGACGACCAGGAAGCTTCCGTCGGCTTCTTCAACGGCGGCTGGATGGCCTGGAACCGCGACGGTATGCGCAAGTCGAGCAAGAACACTAGCTGGGCAAACGCATATACCTATACGCTTTACGGCTTCTACAAGATGCTTCTCAAGGATGAAGCAACCGGTCTCAAGTACGGTATCGACAACAAGACCCGTTTGAAGTATGCCGAAAACGTCGCCTTGATTTTGGGAACCAATATCAGCTATCTCAGCGGTTCGGGTTCGGGAAGTGTTACGATTCCGACCTTGAACGGCGAAACCCCGGTTTCTTACGGCGATCTCTGGTATAACATGCAAACCGATTCGAAGTGGATTTATAACCGTTACCAGGCCGGCAATATTTTTGAAGTTCTCGCCTACGCAGATGTCACGAAGGACCTCGAAGGCGTAAAACTTCCGCAAAAGGGCGTCCAAAACTGGAACTCTACCGCGATGAAGAAACTCGGTATCAACCAGCTGAACTACATGCTCGGTGTGAACCCGTGGGATGTTTCCTTCCTCCTCGGCGTCGGCGATAAGAATGACGCTCACCCGCACCACCGTGCTTCTAACCCGGAAGGCAAGAATATGCCGGGTGCAAACTACGACTACAATCCTCCGACAGGCGCTCTCTTCGGCGGTGTCACTCCGAGTGTTTCGGATGGTAACGCTTGGGCACCAAGCACCATGAGCTGGGAAGATTACCACCTTTCGGAAACCTGTATCGATGCAACTGCTATGTTCATCGCGTCTTGCGCGGTCGCCGTGAAGGAAGAAGACCGCACCAAGGCTCCTGAACAGGTGAATGTGGAAATCCGCTATGTCGGTTACGATTCCGCCATTGTGAAAGTCACTCAGGACCAACGCGGTCCGGCCATGATCCTTTATAGTACGAGCGAAACCGGTCCGTTCAACCAGATGTTCAAGGATACGGTGAACGCGGTGAGCCACGAAATTCACATGACAGGCCTCGCAAATGGTACGACCTACTATTTCAAGGTCATCGCGATGAATATCCGCAGCGAAGCCTATACGACCAAGTGGCTCGTCGACAGCACCAGCACGCCGTTCTCGTTCACGACTCTCGTGAGCCCGCCGGCAGACGCGAATATCCAGAACATCAAGGTTTGTAACCTCTCTGCCGACAGTGCAGAAATTATGTGGTACACGCCGAACGGCCAGTACGAATCCAAGGTTTATTGGGATACGCTCCTGACCTCTTACGACCAGATGACCTGCCCGACTTCCCCGACAGGAACCTGCGACTTCGAAGCGAACGCAGACGTTTCGGGCATCCCGACCAGCTTCCACTATGTGAAGTTCGGCGGTTTGAAGGAACAGACGACTTACTACTACTGCGTCCAGAGCAATACCTCTATCCGCTGCACGGATGACGAAGGCATGCCGCTCAAGTTTACGACTCCAGTGACCTCTTACGATTTCGAAGTTCAGACTTACCAGTATGAATTCGGCGGTCTCGACTTCCTGAACATCAACATCTATAACAACGAAGATCGCCAGTTCGACAGCTTGACCCTTCGCCTTTATGTGACGGCAAAGCCGGAACAGATCGAAGCCCAGGCAGGCGAAAACAACCAGCCGGGTTCTTGCCCGCTGTTGCTCGACTTGGATATTTGCCAGGCATACGATGAAGCCGGCTTCAACAAACCGTGCGAAACCGATAGCGAAATTCGCGAACTTCTCCGTGGCGCAATCCCGGTCAAGCTCGAAGACACTTACAACTCCGCAACTGGAACCTACGACTGGTACATTCCAATTCCGCTTGGATCGACCACAATCAAGTCTTCTTCCCGTATGCGTATGGACTTGGGCTTCTCCAAGGGCCTTTACCAGAACGGCAAGTGCGATCCGCTCCGTACCGCTCCGGAAAAGCGCATGTCCGCAACCTCGGGCGACTGGACCTGGGCTCCGCATAAGCGCGATGTAGATGGTGCAGACTATGCAGGTATGCCTGTTTGGGGCAAGGATGACGGCGACCAGGACGAAGCTCCGGTGAACCCGTACGTGGTCGTTTACCGCAAGGATGAATTCGTCGTCGGCTTTAGCCCGTCTTACTCGGAAATGACGAAGAAGCGTGCAAACTACGAAATGACAGTCGCATTCAACGAACCGTTCAACGTTTCGAATGGCTCTTACATTCAGATTGACTCCACCATCAGCACGATGCACCTGACGGGTAACGCGACCATTTCGGAAAACGGTTATGTGACCGCCATCTGGGTAAACGGTGTCGCCCTTTCCAAGGATCAGCTTTCGAACGCAGCCGTGTACAACTATGCAACGGGTCGTTTCGACTTGAATATTCCGGTCAAGATGAGCATCGGAACAAACAAGGTCGACGTTACGATCTTTGCAGGCCCGGATCCGGACTGTGCCGAATGCCTTGAAAACGGTGGTTGTGCCTTCATAAACCGCTCTTACTATGTCCAATTCAGCAAGGGCGATCGTACCGCAGGCAAGATCCAGCTTCTCCGCGAAGACGGAAGTTCCGTTTCGAGCCCGGTGACAGACGATCCGATGAAGTTCAAGGTCTTTGTCAGCGACAAGGATAATGCTGGCTATGAAACGATCCATGTGATGCTTCACAATTCCCGTACCGGAGATTCTACCGAACTTTCCTTGAGCCGTACCAATGCAACTCTCGGCTACTTCGAAAGCGAATGGCTCTCCGCGGTGAACAGTGCAGACGCAAGCCTTCCGAAGGTTTCTCTCCTCGGTGGCGATACAGTCACAGTGGTCTACATCGACACGGAAGATCCGGAAGATTCGACGGCTCAGGCGTTCTTTGCAGACCCGACCACTCCGATCCCGCAGAAGGTTCTTTTGACGGATTCGGACTGCGACGCAACGGCAGACGCAATGACCATTTCCTTTAGCGGAAACCAGTTTGATGGTTCTTCGATCAAGCTGGATAGCGTCCGTATCGTTCTCGATTCCACGAGTACGACAGCCTCGACAGAAATTCTCGTAACGCCGACACAAACAGTGACTGGCGCTACGGCGAACTTCTCGCTCGCAGGTCTTGACGTTCCGAAGAATGCAGCTCCGGCAGGTTCTGTCACAATCTATATGACAGAAGACGGCGTTGTAAAATCGTCCGAAAAGACGATTACCGACGGAATCGCTCCGACGCTGACAAGTGTGGCAATTCTTGAAAACGAAAACCATGAAAACGCACAGGATACGCTCCGCATCGCATTCTCGGAACGCATCACCATGAGCACATCTTCTTGGCCGCTCGCCATTTACGACAGTGAAGGCGCAGAAATTGACCAAAGCACGATCAAGGTGATTAGCGCAAAGTCGACGGATAATGGAAAGATCTGGGAATACGTGGTTGAAGGTAACACGGCTGGCAATTTCATCAAGCAGGGTTACAAGGCGATTATCAAGGCAGGCTTCTCTGTCGTGGACTTGGCGGCAAACGCCCTGTCCGATTGTAACGGTGCCGTCACGATTATCGAATCTGTACGTCCTGTTCCTGTGAAGTACGCCAACATCATCGACAACGAAGGTGATGGCCAGCCGGATGAAATCTATATCGAATTCACGAAGCTTCTCCGTGAAAAGGATATGCTCGATACGATTGACGTGTACTGGGGCAAGCCGGAAATCTATGCGGCCTTCCCGATGCCAAGCTCTGGCTGGAATCTTGACACCGTTTATGGTGAAAAGGTGGCGAAGTACATTACCCAACTCGACTCTTCGAGAGGAACCTGGGTCAAGGGATCCGAAAAGAAGACGTGCTCGAGCTTTAAGGACGTGACAACCTATGTCACCGACACGACTTACACGATAGACAGTACCTCTGGCGATACGACTGGCATTGCTAAAATTGATACGATTTCTTCGACGACTTCGCAGACCTGCGCAAGCTACGTAACGACTCAGGATTCGACGTTCGTCCCGGCGATCGATACGCTTGGCATTGACTCGGTCCAGAGCACAACGACAGCGATTCACCTCGCCATTACGGGAGACACGTTCAACAAGAAGACGTACGGCAACCGCAACGGCAATGGTATGATCTTGCCGCGTCAGGGTCCTCTCGGAGGCTTCTTCGACGACAATACGGCAACACTTTACGACAAGTGCCCGCCGATTATCCTGAGCGCAACCATTTCGAAGCCGACGGAATCGTTCTACATCCTCCGCGTGAACCTCTCGGAACCGATGACCGAAGATTCTTCTTCCACGGGTACGAATTACCTGCAGAAGCGTCGTGATGAAAGCCTCTATTGGTTCACCAATACGGGCAAGCTCACAAATACGAGTACGACCTGGACATTCTCTTACGCGGATGAAGGCTCCGAAAACGAAGTCCACGTGGGCGATTACATCCGTCTCCCGATCGGAAAGGAATACTCGATTGCAAGCGATGGCTCTGCCAACTTCCCGGGCGAAAGCAACCCGTGGGTCCTTGTGCAGGGTGACATCGAAGACGTTTCCTTCAAGGTTCACATGCTCGCAGGTGTGGCTTCCGTTCCTGCCGACAAGAACATGTACGCAAGCAAGCTCCCGACAAGAGATGAAAGCTTCCGCTTGACATATCTCGTCGACGACAAGGAAACCTTGATCGCAAGCGGTAAAAAGAAGTTGCAGGCAGTTTCTCCGGTCACATTCGATACGACTGCGTATATTCACGGCGGTCCGACATTCGATATCGACGTAGAAATTCCGCTCCTCTTGCAGTTGGATTCTCTTGGAGAAGACGCTTGGAAGGCTACACTCAAGATGTCTGCCAATATCTACAGCAATACGGGAAGCCTTGTTGCGACGACATCGTACAACTTCTCGCTTTCCGACATTGCCAAGGATGCGATGAGCACAGACGGAGTCATCAAACTTCGTCTCGAATGGATGACGCATGACGGCATCGCTCCGTTCTCGGAAGCCGGTCGTCACATCGGTACAGGCGCGTACATTTCGAAGTTCTCCTTCAAGGCTAACGAAACCGCTGTCAGCAATACCGCAAACGGCAAGTACAAGAAGGGACAGACCAAGAAACAGTCCGCGAACAAGACCAAGACATTCGGATTCCGCCGCGTTGGAGCCAAATAAAAAGTTCCGCTGCAGAATCTTTACAAATTCAAAGGAAACCGAGTCATTCGGTTTCCTTTTTGCATACAAAGAAAACACTTCGTGAACAGATTCCCAATTTCAGGCTCATTTTCAAAAACGTCTCTATCAAAAAAAAGATATTTTTGAAATTGGTGTGGTTGAAAAGAGTGTTTTGGTATACAAAAGGAGTCCTGATGGTACGCCTCATCTTTATTCTATTGACGTTAGCAACAATTCTATTTGCTGACGATAGAATTCCCAATATCGATTTTACATGCGACACCTGCAGCCGTCGATATCTCGATAGTTTGAATGTCTACGATCGCCCTGTCATCCGCGTCAACCAAATCGGTTTTCGCCCATCCGATAATCACAAGTTCGCCTTTGTATCGGAACCGACGGAATCGACGTTCAAAGTCATCGATGCCTCTAGCGGTGCTTCCGTTTGGGAAGGCAATTTGGCATCTGTCGGCAAATGGACAAAACCCGGAATCTGGGTCAACGGAGCCTTCAATTCAATCAACACCGTTTATGAATTTGGCGACACGGTTTCATCCGGAACAGAAAACCTTTACACAGCCGATTTTTCGGGATTAACCTCTCCGGGCACCTATTTCCTAGTTGTCGGTAAAGACACCTCCTTCAACTTCATCATCAACGAATATCTTTTTAATGCGGTCTTTGAAACAACCCTGAAATTTTTTGGAATCCAGCGCTGCGGCAACACGAATTCCCATCTCCATAAAGCATGCCATACCCAAGACGGTTCGGCAATCGGGCACGATCTGAGCGGCGGTTGGCATGACTGCGGTGACCATTTTAAAGTGAGCCAGACTCTCGGATACGCGGCCTTTGTACTTTCGATCGCTTATAACGTCTATTCGGAACGTGCCGAAGACCGTTTTGGCGCTTCTTATGCGGACACGGTGACAACCGACGGGATTCCGGATATTCTTTGGGAAGCTAAAGTCGGCGTAGACTGGATCTACAAAATGTACAAGGCTTCCAAGGCAGACGGCTTGATTGATCAAGGCGACATGTACCATTCTGTGGCCGTCAGTTCTGCGGACCACCAATTCTGGGATGTTCCAGAACATCAAGATGTTCAGAGCCCTGACAAGGGCGGAGCACCTCGCCCCGTAGCCGCAGACATCGGTACGAATGCAGCCGGCATGTTTGCTGCCGCCATGGCATTCTTTGCAGTCGGCTGGGAAATGTATGAAGACGACCATTATTCGGATTCTTTGATTGCTGCCGCAGCCGATATCTACAAGAACATCATCGCCAAGTATGCTCCCGACGGCAAGAATACAGGTAATTTGGAAGGATTCTACACCGGTGGTGGTCCGCTTTATGACGATGCAGCCGCTGCGGCCCTCGCACTTTGGTATGCAACGAAGGACACAACCTACGCATTCGATCTTTACAAGAATACGGCAATCAATAATAACGCCAGCAATTACATGTACAACCTCCCCTACTTCCGCGGAGGATATCTCGGCCACACGAGCGGATTCTATCCGGGCGGCTGGATGACGGACTACGAAAA
>OCVV011225912.1_pt1 | contig 14650 bp, 14 predicted proteins | sample 1539721 | NCBI WGS metagenome assembly OCVV01 (sample SAMN02144230, study PRJEB22623) | gut metagenome | biome: sheep rumen | host: Ovis aries | place: New Zealand
TAAAATGGCATATAATATGAAAGAAATAATAGCCACAAAACCAGCAAGATTTACAGCTGGTCACAGAATGTGTGCAGGTTGTGGTGCTCCAGTAGTTGGAAGAACAGTTCTAAGAGCACTTAAAAATGAAGACCATGCAGTAATATCTTGTGCAACAGGATGTATGGAAGTTTCAACATTTATTTACCCATATTCATCTTGGACAGATTCATTTATTCATACTGCATTTGAATGTGCTGCTGCAAACACTTCTGGTGTTGAAGCTGCATATAAATCACTAAAAAAGCAAGGTAAATTGCCTGAAGATCAACATACAAAATTCATCACATTTGGTGGAGACGGTGGAACTTATGATATAGGACTTCAAAGTTTATCAGGTGCTATGGAAAGAGGTCATGACATGGTTTATGTTTGTTATGACAATGGTGCATATATGAACACAGGTATTCAACGTTCAAGTGCCACACCAAGATTTGCCGATACAACAACAAGTCCAGCTGGTAAAGTAATTCCTGGAAAAATGCAAAACAGAAAAGATTTAACACAAATTATGGCAGGTCATCATTTACCTTATGTTGCTCAATCTATTGCTGTAAATAATTTTAAAGATTTATATGAAAAATCTGAGAAAGCTATCTATACAGAAGGTCCAGCATTTTTAAATGTATTAGCTCCATGCCCTAGAGGTTGGGGTTATCCAACAGATATGTTAATGGAAATTAACAAATTAGCTGTTGAAACATGTTACTGGCCTTTATACGAAATAGTTGATGGAAAATATCATATTACTTATAAACCAGCTAATAAAAAACCAATTGAAGAATTCTTAAAACCTCAAAGAAGATTTAAGCACATGTTCCAACCTGGAAATGAGTGGATGATTGAAGAATTCCAAAAAGAAGTTGATAGAAGATGGCAAGAATTATTAGATTTAGAAGAAATAACAAATAAAGAATAATTAAATACATCAGAAACTACTATTTTCCTTAAAATAGTAGTTTTTATATTGTAAAAATACGTATATTAGTTGAATTTTAATCAAAATGCTAGTATAATAAAGTTACCAAAATTTATTATAAGGAGGCCATGAAAATGCTAACAGGTGTTCAGTCGCTTACGAATGGACGGTATGGAGTGGTAAATGAAGAAAGCAAAAAAATAGTTATCCCCCTCATCTACAAATCAATTTCTTTTCAGAAATATGGTATTGTAGCTGAATGTGACGATAACTTACACTCTGATATTTACTCACTTGATGCTGTCAAAGTTTCTACTGCATACAAAAACGTTCTTCTTTTAGAAGACAATCTTCTCCTAACATGCCTTGGAAATTTATGCATGATTATGGATTATTCAGATTCAACTTTTGTATGCGACACAGAAGCAGATGCCATTTTGTTTTTCTTAGGAAAAAACATTCAAGCACGTCCGTACACATCAAAAACTGAATTAGAGGAACTAATATCAGATCCTAGCTATTCAGATTTTGGAGCACATCTTGAAAACAGAATCGCAATAAAATCTTCAGAAAATCATTTATGGGGAATTTACGATCGATCATCAAATTCTCTTCATACAGATTTCAGCTATCCAACCATGGTTCAAGTAAAAGACGATAAAATCATGGTTAGAAAGGACAATACACCAACAATGCTTTAATTTCATACCTTAAATTTAAAGACGACTATGTTATAGCCGTCTTTTTTCTATTTTATACATATTATAAATTTCTTCATTTCAAACTCTTTTTCCCATCGACAATTCTTCCAACCAGCATACTAGCTGCTGTATTTCCTGTAACATTCAACATTGTAGCAGGTGGATCTATAATTGTAGCAATAATAGTTAATATTGGTAATGCCACTACTGGATATCCCATCATTGATAGAATCATCATTTCTGATATAGTTCCTCCTCCGATAGGCACTGCACTTACAAGCAAAGTTGCAACTATTCCAACTAATAATATTTGCATTATTCCGCCAATTCCTGTAATACTTGTACCAAATAAGCATACTAAAAACATTATTTTAAATACAGTTCCAATAATTGAGCCATCTTTATGAAAACTAGTTCCCAATGGAATTACTGTTTCTGCAACATCGTCACTAACGCCCATCTTTCTTGCAGCCTCAACATTGCCTGGAATACATGCAGCACTAGAACATGTTGCAATAGATGTAACAGTAGGATCTATTACATTTTTCCAAAATACTTTTATTCCTTTTCTTCCTCCTGCTATAAATGCATATACAGTATACATTACCAAATAAAATGAAATCGCAACCGCTGTATATATTATAAATGTTTTTGCATATCCAATTGCTATACTCTCTCCAAATGTTCCTACTAATACAGCAAAATAGCATCCTAATCCGATTGGTGCATAATATGTAATAATTTTTAATACATTCATCACTACTTCATTTGCAGATATCAACACTCTTTCGAAAGGTTTAGCTTTTTCTCCAGCCATATTCATTGCTATTCCAACCAAAATTGAGAACACCATTACAGCAATTAAATTCTGTCTTGAAAATAATGCTGAAAAATCACTAACCGTAATAGCCTCAACCGTCCTATCCAAAATTGTTTTGTCCTCTTCTTCAACTTCAACATTTTGACTAAATTGTGATTTAATCACTTCCGTATTATCTGTTTCTACTAATTTGATAAAATACGTACTTACAATTCCTATTAAAACTGCGATTAATGATGTTACAATAATAACCATAATGGTAGCTCCCATTATTTTTCCCAGTCTTTTAGGCTGTTGCATTTTTGAAATTGATGTGGATATTGTTAAAAAAACAAGAGGTATAATTATTACAAACATTAAATTAATAAAAATATCTCCTAGAGGTTTTAGAATAACAACCTTTTCTTTAAAAACAAATCCAACAATTGCCCCAATAATTATTGCAACTAATAAAATAATTGTTTGTTTGTAATTTAGCCATATTTTTTTCATAAAAATCCTCCTCTCTCTTTTGTATTTATATAGTATCTCTTATACTGCTACTTATATTAAATCACTGTTATTTTATTTTGTAAATACTTTTTCTTTATAATGCTTTTTCCAAATTTTTGCAAAAAAACTGATTATACATCATAATTTCTATAGGAGTACAAAAAAAGTATTTAAACTATTAAAAATAATTTAAATACTTAATCTTCTTTTTATTCTTCAACTGGAGCTCCTACTGGACAAACCCCTGCACATGTTCCGCAACCAATACATACATCCTTATTGATAACGTATCTTTCTTCACCTTGTGAAATGCACCCAACAGGACACTCAGCTGCACATGCTCCACATGATATACATGCTTCTGTTATTTTATATGCCATTAATTTCACCACCTTTCAATTAAATCTTTTTATATCTCATCTTCAGACTTATTCTTTGAGTCTATCTTTTCTAATTTTTCAAGTTCTCTTAATTCCTTCAAATGCTCTGCTTCTTCTGGGTCAACTTTGTTATTAGCAACATTTTTTATAATTGTAACATCAGATGCCTTATATTTTTTGTAGAAATACTCATCACCATCTTTAAATTTAACTTTTAATATTTCTTTTAATATTTCAACATTATCTACAACACCTTCACCATCTTCTGTTTTAACAATTGCCCCTACTTTTGGTAATCTATCCAACTTTTCCTCATAGGCTTCTTGTTCGTATTTTAAGCAACACATTAGTCGACCACAATTTCCTGATATTTTTGAAGGATTTAAAGATATATTCTGTTCTTTTGCCATTTTTATTGAAACAGTTTCAAAATTTCCTAAAAATGAACAACAGCATAATTCTCTACCACAAACACCATTTCCACCAATTCTTCTAACTTCATCTCTTACACCAATTTGACGTAATTCAATTCTTGTTTTGAAAATACTAGCCAATTCTTTAACTAATTCTCTAAAATCTATTCTTCCATCTGCAGTAAAGTAAAATAAAATTTTGCTTCCATCAAATTTGTATTCAACATCTGTTAAATTCATATCTAATTTATGTTTTTTTATTTTTTCTTCGCATATTTTTAATGCTTCTGGTTCTTTACTTTTATACATTTCCATATCTTTTAAGTCTTTTTCTGTTGCAATTCTTACTACTTTCTTTAATGGATTTGTAATTTTTTCATCAGGAAGTTCCCTCTTATTTATAACAACCTCTCCTATTTCTTCACCCATTGCGGTTTCAACAATAACCTTATCTCCCATTTTTATATCTATATTTTCAGGATCAAAGAAATATATTTTTCCAGGTTTTTTAAATCTAACACCTACTATTTTTTTCATTAATCTCCTCCCATATATTGAAAAGTAAATAATCTATACTCATATCATAATTACTATTACTTAATAAACGTTTTTTGGTTTCTTCAACAATTTTTATAGAATTTATGTATCCAATATTAAAGCTTTTATTTTCACTTGCATACTCATATAAAATAACATTAATGTAGTCTAAATACTCATTAATATTATCTTTATTCTTATATAATAAATCAGAAGAATTAACTAATTTAGTGATACTAACATTTTTAATGCATCCAAAAATTCTTTCCAATTCCATATAATCCTCTAACTTTTCTTTAACAACAGTGCATTTTCCTATGCTTCCATCACATAATCTTAATATATTACTACTTACATTTTGGATATTACATTCTTCTATTAAATATTTCTTAATTTCATTATCACTTAATTTTTCAAAATGCATCTTCATACATCTTGATTTTATCGTTGTTAACACCTTATTCTCATTACTTACAACTAAAATTATAACTATATATTCAGGTGGTTCTTCCAACGTTTTAAGTAAACAATTCTGAGCTTCTTTTGTCATCAAATCAGCATCATTAATTACATAAACCTTTTTACTCGAATTAACAGGTTTCTCATACACTTTGGTCTGCATTTCTCTAATTTGTTCAATCTTAATTGCTCTACCTTCTGGTTCAATAAAAGTGTAATCCGGATTATTTCCTCCATTAAACTCTACACATGATTTACACTTATCACACTCAACTTCATTAAAACTTTCACACAAAATCATCTTAGCAAATTGATTTGCAATTAACCTTTTTCCAATTCCTTGTTCACCAACAAACATATAACTATGTAATACCTTACTATTTGCCAAAGCCTTAGTTAATATTTTTTTTGCTTCCTCATTACCTATTATATTATCAAACCCCACAAGTTCACCACCAATTATGTACTATAATAACACACTTATCTTACATCTTTATAAATACCACCAAATTTATTAATTGGCCAAAATCTAAGTACTGCCTTACTTTCAATTTTCTCAACAGGAACACAACCAAATCTTCTACTATCTGTTGATCCACCTCTATTATCTCCTAAAACATATACTGTATTATTTGGAACTATAACATCAACAAATACTCCTTGTAAATCATCTGTAACAACATAATCCTGCAAATATTTTTCTTCAAGCACTTCACCATTTATAAATACTTTACCATCTTTTATTTGAACATGTTCACCAGGTAATCCTATTACTCTTTTAATATAGCTTGTTTTACCAATTTCAAGAGTATAATAAACAAACTTTGTAAATAAATTATTAGGCTCATATTCGTATGGAGCAACTGGATTACTGAAATCAGCATGATTCTCATCCACATAAGATTGTGTAGGAGCTTCAAAAGTTATAATTTCTCCTCTTTCAGGAACTTTATCAAAATTTGCTCCCCACTTGCTTAGCCATAATCTATCATTAGTCTGCAATGTAGGAGACATAGACGTTTGCTTAACAACAGTAGGAACTCCTATAAAAGATTTAATCAAAATTACTATAACCAACGCAATTAAAATACAATAAACCCATTCCATAACTTCCCTAAACTTACTTTTTTGTTCCATATATATCAAAAACTTCCTTCCTATATTACTTTATATTTCAACTTTTTATTAACTAAAAAACAATCTACTAAATTATACCTTAAACCGCCACAATTTTCAAGTCCTCAAAAAACAAATTTAAAACAGTAGAGTAGCCAAGATTGTCGAATAATGTAATATATAAAAATATATTACAATGGAGTACAGACGCGCAGTTTGGCAAGAATTGTAAAAATACGTAAAAGGAACACCACAAAATTTAATCAATCGCTAAATCTCAAAGTTCCTTTTACATTTTTGCAATTACGAGCCAGCAAGTCTACGAAATGTAATATATTTTTATATATTACATTATTCGACAATCTCGGCGGCCACCCCAAAAATTATTTTTTAGTAGGCACCCTTATCACAACCTCAGTTCCCTTTCCAACTTCACTCTTAATATCAATGCTTCCACCATTTTGATTCAAAATTTCCTTTGCAATAGACAATCCTAACCCAGTTCCACCAAGTTCTCTACTACGAGCTTTATCAACCCTATAAAATCTATCGAAAATTCTTGTTAAATCTTCTTCTGGAATACCAATTCCATTATCTATTATCTTTATGTATGCATCATTATACACAAAACCAACGTAAATTTTAATATTACCGTTTTCTTTAGTATATTTAATACTGTTTGAAAGTATATTTAATACAACTCTTTCAATTCCAGATTTATCTGCATATACCAAAGGAACATTGGCTGTAACGAGATTTTCAACCTTATGATGTTTTTTATCAATTTCAATTTGCAATTTTTCTTGGCATTTTTTAACCAAATCACCTAAGTCAAATTCTGTTTTTTCTATTCTATTTTTATTTGTATCGTATCTTGATAACGCTAGTAGATCAGTAACAAGCTTTGCCATTCTTCTTGCTTCTGATGCAATAACATTCAAAAACTTAGTTTTGGTTGCATCATCGTATTCTCCCTCTAGCAAAGTATCTGCATACCCCATTATAGAAGTTATTGGAGTTTTCAATTCATGAGATACATCAGCAACAAATTCTTTTCGCATATTATCCAGTTTTACATGCTCTGTGATGTCTTGTATAACCGCAATCACACCTGCAGTCTTTTGAAGATTATCCTTATATGGAACAAACAATAAATTAAGATATTTATCGTTAATTCTTACTTTTTTGTCAGATGAAGTCCAATCTTCCAAATATATTATTTTTTCCAGATTAATATCCACATTTAACTTTGAGAAAATCTTTTCAAAATCATCATCTTCCTCAGAAAGATTTAATAGTCTCTCTGCAGCTAGATTTTTATGTGTTACCTCTCCTTCAACATTAAATGCCAAAATCCCATCTGTCATGTGTAATAATATTGTTTCAATTTGTTTTTTCTGTCTATCAACATCTTTTAAATGTTCTCTTATTTCGAGTGTTGCATCATCAAAAGCTGTCATAAATTCATTTTTAGATTTGCTTCCTTCTTGTAATAATCTGACCTTAGTTTCTTCGCCAGTAACAAGCTGTCCAGCATTTTTAACTATACTTACCATTGACTTGTTTACTATTTTTCTTAATACCTCAAATGAAATTATTGTTATAGAAATAAAAATTATAATTGATACTATTAAAAACTTTATTGTGAAATTCTTTATTTGATCTATACTTGAATAATCTGATATTTTACTTATGTAAATATATCCTAACAAACTTATTATAAGTGTTCCTATAATAATACAAATTGTAATCAATTTATTTTGTGTTGATCTTTGCATATTTTAACCTCTTTCGATTAATATTTTATTTTCCTGATATCAACATGGGTATGATGTATAAACTTTATAAAATTTATACACCATACCCTTATTTATTCACTATTTTTCTTTATTTGTGGAAATATAATATCCCACACCTCTTTTGGTTACAAGTATTTTTGGATTTGATGTGTCTAATTCAATTTTTTCTCTAATTCTTCTTACCGTAACATCTACAGTTCTAATATCGCCATAATATTCATAACCCCATACTTTTTCTAGTAAAATTTCTCTTGTTATTACTTGTCCTGGTTGCTTTGCTAAATACTTTAACACTTCAAATTCTCTTAAAGTTAAATCTATAACTTCTCCTCTTGCTTTTACCTCAAATTTATCTAAATCTAGCATTAGATCTCCAACTTCGATTTTGTTAGTATCATCCTCAGTCTTCGTCTTTGGAGCTTCAGATACTTGTTCATTAGTAATATCTAATTTTCTTAAATTAGCCTTTACTCTTGCCATTAACTCTCTTACGCTGAAAGGCTTAGTTACATAATCGTCTGCCCCTAATTCTAATCCTAAAATTTTATCTATTTCTTCATCTTTGGCCGATAACATCAAAATAGGCACATTAAGACTATGTCTTATTCTCTTGCAAACTGCTAAACCATCCATTTTAGGTAACATTATATCTAGTAATATCAAATCTGGTTTTTTCTCTAACGCAATCTTTACACCTTCTTCACCATCACTAGCCTCAAGTGTTTCATATCCTTCTTTTTGTAAGTTATATACCAAAATATCTACTATAGGTTTTTCATCGTCAACTATTAATATAGTTCTTTTTGGTTTTACCTTTAATATCTCTTCCATCAAAAAAGCACCCCTCTTTTTAAGGTTTATGACTTATTTATATCACATAATTATTGATTGTACAAGTGTTTTTCTAATAATTATTTTTTACTTTTATTCACGTTTTTTATACATATTTTTTTACATTTAATACATATTTTCCGCTTCTTGTATTACCAGATATTTCATCTACAATAAACTTACCAATTCCTCTTATCGTAATTAAATCCTTTTCTTGAATAATTTTAGTAGACTTACTCTCATTTTTATAATTAATAAAAACTCTGTCTTGTTTCAAAATTTCAGTTGCCTTAGACCTTGATGTTTTTGCCAACTCTGAAACAATATTGTCCAATCTTAATGAAGATACTATTATTTTAAAATCTTTAAACTCTTGTTCCTTTTTCATTATTTCTTTTAAATCTATTAACTCGATTTTAGATTTTTTAAACCTTGTTAACTCAGTTAGCGTTGACATTAGAAATTTAGTAATTTCCTTATTTACAACAATATCAGCACCGCCATCATACACGATAATATCACCTATTTTTTCCCTTTTAACACCAAGCTTTATTAAGCCACCTAAATAAACTTTATGGTCATATTCTTCATTTATATTTGAAATTCTTACACAATTTATTATACTATTATAATCAAATTTGTTTTCCTCAAATAAATTTTCCAATTTTTCAGGAAAAATTATAATAATATTTCTTTGTGCATTATCAACGCCACCATAAATTTTGTAATTTACAACCCCAATCATTTTTAAAACATCTTTTAAAATTTGTAATTCTATTGGAGATAAAAAATCTGTAATTTGAATCTTATTTTGTTTTTCAACCATTGCGATTTTATCAAACAACTTAGATACTAATAATTTTTCGTCTTCTTTTTTGTATTTTTCTAAAACACCTATTTTGTCCATTATCACTTTTTCCTCTTTAAAAATTTTCATAAATAAAAGATATGGCGACAATTACTTGCCGCCATTTTATTTTTTAAATTATGCTTCTGGTTCTACTAAACCAAAGTTTTTGCCATCTTTTAATTTGAATATAACATTTACTTTTTCTGTATCTATATTAACAAATACTAAAAAGTTATCTTTTATTCTCTCAGATAAAACTAATTTTGCATCTTCTGCAGACATAGGTTTTAATTCATAATATGAAGTTTTTAATATTTCATTTTCAACTTTATGGTCTTCAGCATTGAATGTAATTTCTTCTGCATTTTTTATTGAACCACTCATATTTTGTTTTTCTTTTTTAGCCTTTGTTTTTCTAATTTGACCTTCTATTATATCTATATCTTTATCGATTGATGCATATAAGTCTTTGTTTTCTGTTACAGCTCTGTAAATGTCTCCATTTATTGCTGCACTTAACTCTGCAACTTGATTAATGCCTTCTGTTTTGATTGTTACTTGTACATCAATTTCATCTTCTGAATATTTTTGTAATCTTTCACATTTCTTTTCAACATAATCTTTAATTGCTTCTGTTGCTTTTAATTCCTTCCCTGTTATTTTTATTTTCATAAAAATCACTCCTTCTCGTTAGTCTTTCTTTAGTTTTAAACTATGTTCTAATTTCATTATATATGTTTTCGTTGTTTTTTTCAACCTTTTTAGCAAATTTTTCCTATTTGATATATCTTTCATCATCCCTATACCATATATCTTCTTCCGAAAACTGCCATGGATTAACTTCCGAAGCCATCTTTTCCCACAAACTACTGTATGGTTCTGTTTCAAAACTCTTTGTACACTTAGAAAAATCAAATTCTGGCAATACGTCCAATGGATTTAAAGTATAATCTAATCCGGTTTCTTCTGTATTACTCTTTCTGATTTCTATATGTAAATGAGGAACTCTGGAACCACCTGTGCATCCAGTCTTTCCAATAATTGTATTATTATCAACTTTATCCCCATCTTTTACTAAAATTTCACTAAGATGACCATATACACATCTTCTTCCATCATCATTTAATATTTCGACTCTATTTCCATATCCCATATTAAAACTTTCAAAACCTTCTGTTGTTGTTCCATCAAAACCAGCACATATTACGGTTCCTTTTGCCATTGACTTAACTTCTGTTCCATAATCAGCTGTAATATCAAATCCAGAATGAGCTCTTTCTTTAAAAAGAACATAATGATTCTTTCTAATTCCATATTTATCGTGTTCACAAACCTTATACTTTGGAATTATTGGCCATGTGTATTCTATACTATTATTCATAAAAATCCTTCTTTCTATTATAATTCAGGATCAACATTTTCTGAATTATATTTTTCATCTTCTTGTTTATTATCAATCATTTTATTTTGTACTTTTTCTATTTTCCCTTGTAAAAGTTCTACTTTACTCTTTTTTCCTTTAATATATCCTTCATATTTTTTTCCATCTTCTAATCTTTTCACACCTGTCAAGCAATTTAATTGTTCCTTTTCATATTCTAATTGCTCTTTTAAAATATCAATTTGTTCCTCATAATTAATTTCAATATTATTAGGATTATAACCGTATAAAACTGCGATTTTTTTCTCCATCTGTTCTAAATACTCACTGATTTTATATTTATCAATTCCGCAAATATGTACTTGCCTATCTCTACCTTTTCTTCTATTTACAAATAAATAATCTTTTAACCCGAAAAATTCAGAAACATATTTAGATGATAAATTATCTTCATGTAATGTTGATACAATAAATATTTTATTACTTTTTGAATTTTTTAGTACTTTATCTATTGATTTGCGTAATCCTTCTAATACAAGAATTCTAGCAACACCAGATTCTCTATTATCTGGATGAGTTATATAAGTATCTAATTCAATTGTATTATCTGTATTTGCAGTATAATATTTGCTTATGTCTTTACAATGATTCTTATCGTAGATTTCATATTTTTGATACTCTAAAATTTTATCATAAGCACTCATTGTTGAATCATATAAATTATGACTTGTTTTATTATTTTCTTTTTTATATTGATTTTGCAAATAATTAAAATCAACCCAATAAAATTGCTCATATCTATCTTGGTCATTTTTCACTTCACTCATATATTTAGACATATAAACATTAATATTCTCTCTAATCTTACTTTTTTCATGAAACTGATTTTCTGGATTATTTCTTTCTTCTTCTATTTTTTTCAATAATAAACTATTTCTTTCATCTTCATATAAATCTTTTAAATTCTGATAAAAATCATATTGTAATATACAATCTCTTGCATATCTGTAAGCACATATTTTTTCTATATATACTTCTTTTATACTTTTTTCAAATTCTTCTGGTGTATATTTTGATTTTACATATTCTTGATAAGCACTTCCATATTTAAAATATTTAGTAATATCATTATATGTAAATGGAACTTGCCCTTGTGTTATGTAGGCAGCTGAAAGCACATTATTGCAATCTTCTCTGTTAACAGCAATCATTACATGATTAGAATTAGATTCTACATATTCATGTATTCCCTCTTCTCCAGTTGTAAACAATTGTCCAATTTTTCCTTGCTTTTCCATGTGTTGTAACACATAATCCTCTAATTCAACAACCTTCTTTAAATACTGTTGTTCATTTTCTTTAGTCAGTTCAATAATTTTATATTTACTCTCTTTTTTCACGTATACACCTTCTTTGCATTTCCTTTATTTTTGGATTATATCACCCGAAATCATAAAATACAATGTTTTTTTATATTTTAATTTTTCATAGATGCTTAACTTAAGTATATTCAATAAAACAAATCAATAATAGTCGATTATTTTTGCTTTACCCCTTGCAAAACTGATTTTTTTGTGTTAGAATATTGTTTGTTATAAATGACTTATTAATTGAACGGAGGTGCAAAACATGCCAAATATTAAATCAGCAATCAAACGTGTTGATGTTATCGAAAAGAAAACATTAAGAAACAACATGATTAAATCTGGATATAAATCAGCTGTTAAAAAATTCGAACAAGCTGTAGAAGCTGGTAATAAAGAAGAAGCTACAACACTATTTTCATTAGCAACTAAAAAAATAGATCAAGCTTGCGCTAAAGGTGTTATAGTTAAAAACACAGCTGCTAGAAAGAAATCAAATTTAGCTAAAAAATTAAATGCAATTAATGCATAAGTTTAAGTAAAAAATTGTGCACAGTTTTTTACGAGAAAAAAGTGAAGTTTCGGCTTCACTTTTTTTGCCTTTACCGCTACTCTATTGCAGTAATATTGACTTTTATAACCGATTTTATTATAATAATTAATATTATTTTAGAAAGGGGCATATAATATATGATTTAATATTATTGTGTGTTCACTGTCTTTGACAGTACAGTTGCATTTGCATTGCATGCGCAACCATTTCGACGTTTCTGCTACGACAACGCAGCTTTTTTAGGTAGAAAACCGCATAGTCATTAAATATAAAGGAACCTCTACCTAAAATTGAAAAAGACTGATAAATTATAACCACTTCGGTAGTTATAATAAATCAGTCTTTTTATTTTTATTCATTTATTATTTTGTTAAAAGCTATACCATATATTATAAATGCTACTATAAAAAATAGCCCAGATTTTAATAACGATATTCCTATATAATATGTATTTGGTTCTCCTATCGTGTTATATGTAACTAAAATAAAACTTGCAATAAGACAAAATATCAATGAAACTTTTAATCCATTTATTATTATAGTTACGATTTTTTTATCTAATTTTTTTATGTTTTTTATGATTTCTTGAAAGTTCATAATCAAACCTCCCTATTTATCTTTAGAATTAATAATATCTAAATATATATTAACATGTTTTACTAAACCAAATCAAATGTAATTATTGGGAATTCGACTATAAAACATCAATATTAATTAGTTTACCAATCAAAAAAGCTCTCGTATTCGAGAGCTTTTTTCTATTTGTTTAATTCTTCCAAAAACATCTTATTAAGCATTCCAGGATTTGCTTTTCCTTTAGTTTCTTTCATAGCTTGACCAACTAAGAAACCAATTGCTCTATCCTTTCCACCTTTATAATCTGCAACAGATTGAGGATTTGCTTCAATTATTTTTAGAACTACTTCTCTAATAGCTCCTTCATCAGAAATTTGAATCCATCCTTTTTCTTTGATTATAACTTCTGGGTCTTGTGGATTTTCAAATAATTCTTCAATAACTTTTTTAGCTATTGCAGAACTAATTGTTCCTTTATCAATTAATTCAATTGTTTTAGCAAGTTCTTCTGCTGTAAATGGAATTTGATCTGGTTCCATTTCTTTTTCATTTAAAATTCTTGAAATGTCAGATAAAATCCAGTTTGCACATGCTTTTGCATTACCACATTTTTCTAAAGCACCTTCAAATAGATTTGATAAATATTTAGAAGCAGTTAATAATCTAGCATCTTTTTCTGTTAAATTGTATTCTTTTAAATATCTTTCTCTTCTACTTTCTGGTAATTCTGGTAAACTTGCTCTTACTTTTTCAATATATTCATCTGATAATCGAATTGCTGCTAGATCTGGTTCTGGGAAATATCTATAATCTTGCGCGTCTTCCTTATTTCTCATTAAGAAAGTTTTTCCTGAAATATCATCCCATCTTAATGTTGTTTGATATACTTCTCCACCATTTTCTATTACATCAATTTGTCTTTTGGCTTCATATTCAATTGCTCTTACAATTGATCTAAATGAGCTCATATTTTTCATTTCTGTACGAGTTCCAAAAGGTTCTCCAGGTTTATGTACTGAAACATTTACATCAGCACGAAGTGAACCTTCCTGCATTTTACAATCTGAAACTTCAATATATTCTAAGATGGATTTAATTTTTCTCATATATCTTTCGGCTTCAACTGCTGAACGCATATCTGGCATTGAAACTATTTCTATTAAAGGAACTCCAGCTCTATTTAAATCTACTAAGCTTCCTCCACCAAATTCATTATGATTCAACTTACCAGCATCATCTTCAATATGAATTCTTAAGATTCCAATATTTTTCTTGTTTCCATCTTCATCTTCTATCTCAACAAATCCATTATTACACAAAGGTTTATCAAATTGAGAAATCTGATAAGCTCTTGGTGTATCTGGATAAAAATAATTTTTTCTATCATTTTTACTATTTCTTTCAATTGAGCACCCTGTTG
>OCVV012880413.1_pt1 | contig 14650 bp, 15 predicted proteins | sample 1539721 | NCBI WGS metagenome assembly OCVV01 (sample SAMN02144230, study PRJEB22623) | gut metagenome | biome: sheep rumen | host: Ovis aries | place: New Zealand
ATAGCATAAGTACAATGTTTTGTCAACAGGAAAATTATAAATTTTTTTGTTACAATAAAGTGAAAATATGTGCAGGATATGACCTTCGAGGAAATCGGAGGTTTTTTTAGAATGAGAGTCAAGAACAAAAGTTTTAAAAACGCAGTTTTCAACACTTTTCAACACTTTCAACACTTTCAACAAAAAAGGGGTTTTTTAGGGGCAAAGGGGTAACAAATTGTTACGGGTGGGGTAACAAATTGTTACGGGTAGGGGTAACAAATTGTTACGGGTAGGGGTAACAAATTGTTACGGGTGTACTATATAATACAGAGTACCTCTCTTACAGATTACTTCTTATCAGAGAACTTGCGTACTCTGGCGAAAAAAAAAAAAAAGGAGTGTTTTTTGTGATCATAGATATATCAGAAAGGAGCAAAGCAATGAATAACAAAGAATCAAAAGAGTGGGTGAGGCTTCCGTTGAAATGCCTGAAAGACAGCGATCTAACTCTTTCTGATGCAATAGTGCTTTCAATCATACTTGACTACATAGACGTAGAGAGCAAGCCAATGAGTATAGAAAAAATAATGCAAAAAACAGAGTTATCGAAAATGCAAGTGAACAGGAGCATAAAAGCTCTTGTAAAAGCCGAGTATCTCACAGTGGAGAGAAGAGCGGGTAAAAAAACAGTGTTTACTCAGTGCGAGGTACTGCCGCCAAAGAGACAAAAGCAGAAGAAGTCAAAAGAAAGCAATCTTGACCTTGAAAAATACAAAATTTTCATCAACCAGTTCCCCGATACAGCTGAAAAGAAGTGACAATACAATATGTCATCATAGAAAATAAAACAAAAAGATATTACAGAATCGCCGTAAAGGGCATTTATTGAGCGTATAAGCCACGCAACGGCAGGTAGGGTATAAGATACCATGTCCGAAGAAGAACGTCAGAAAAGGGCGTTTAAATGCAAATAAGAGGGTCTCACAGAAAAAGGGCAGAGAAAACCCATGCAGGATAAGCTGAGTATAGTTAAAAAATATACATATCAAGCCGAAAATAACAGTCTGCCGAAAACAGAAAACAAAAGATATTACAGAATCGCCGTAAATGGCATTTATTGAGCGTATAAGCCACGCAACGGCAGGCAGGGTATAAGATACCATGTCCGAAGAAGAACGTCAGAAAAGGGCATTTAAATGCAAATAAGAGGGTCTCACAGAAAAAGGGCAGAGAAAACCCATGCAGGATAAGTTGAGTATAGTTAAAATATCGTCCGTGAACAATGAACAAAATATTTTATTCCGTACTTCACAAAAGACCATACCCCTTGACTTATCGGGGGCAACGTGCTATAATACCGTTAAGGAAAAAATAATATTCTGCCCTGTAAAGGGAATAAAAAAGGCGGTGACATTCCTGTCTCCGCCTGCGTGTATAAAGGCTATGCCCTGAAAAGATATTTCAGCTCGTTCAGTATCTGCTTTCTTTTCCTGAATATTCCTCTTAGTGGTCTGTATATCCACAGTACGGGAATAAGCCATTTGTGACGATAAAAAAAGTTGTCCCAGACTTTTATCTGCTCCATTGGCGGAAAAATTCTTCTCAGTATGTATCTTGCCTTTGAGCCTCCGCCATACTTCCTGATTCCGTTTTTTACCTTGTTTTCAGTGTTTCCGTAAGTCCCCGAGAAAATATAGTAGTCCAGAAGATTTCTTTCCTTTCCGTTCAGTTCCTGCCTCCTGAAAAGTTTAAGCGAAAGTTTCCTGCTGCGGCATTCATATCCTGCGATTCCGAGTTTTTCCAGTTCTCTCCGTATATACTCCCAGTTAAATGATTTTCCGTATTTTTTCAGTATTACATAGCGGTCAGCCAGATAGCGCACCCCGATTCCGCCGGAAACAAAATGCCTGTACTCATGGGCGGTAATGTAGATATAGAAGTCCTCACTGCCAAAATGATAGCCGAAACTGTTGTTTTCGTCCTTTACAAGCCTTTTTTCAATGTCAAGATAGTATTTGTTGAATTTTTCGCTGTCAAGTGAATTGAAAAGTTCGTTGTGCATCTCAAAATTGCAGACGGGCGGTTTGAAGTACGCATCATCGTTTCCCTTGCCGAAATGTCCGCAGGAAAAACCCGAATCAAGCATTATTTCCCTGACTTTTTCCCTGTATGCCGAATCATAGAGAATGTCATTGTCAGACATCTGCCTCATTTCGAGTTTCGGATACCAGTCCTTTATAACTGAGCCTTTCAGCGGCATATACCTGATTTTTTCCTTTTCAAGGCGTGAAAGAATCCTGTTTCTTTCAAAGTCAAGAAGAATGTTTTTTCTTAAAGCCTTTTCTCTGGCCTGCATGAACTGCCTGTTCTCGATTCCGGCCGATTCAAGGGCATAGGATACGCAGGCGGTCAGTATATGTTCCTGACACACAGTAAAAAGTCCGTCAAGGTCAAGCTTTTTGAGAAAATTTTCTTTCGGCTTTTCACCGTTCAGAGAGCATATGACAAGTTCAGTCATTGCAAGAGCGTTTGTTTTGTATGTTTTCCTGTCCATTTCAATTTCCTTTCTGTTATTTTTTTAATTCAATTATAGACGAAAACTGCCTTTTTGTCAACAAAGCCCACACACTGCGGAAAATCCGCTTTTTCGGGGATTAAGGGAATATCAGGACAAAAAACAGAATGACGTGTATTTAAAATTATGCAATCAGCCGTTTTTTCAGCCATTTAAAGTGCAATTGCTTGACAATTGCCGTAAACAGTGATAAAATATTTTTGGAATTTAAAAATAACCGGAAAGGAATCTGCACTATGAGAAATTTTGAAGATTTGAAAATCGCAGTTGCAGGAACAGGCTATGTCGGTCTGTCACTTGCTGTTCTCCTCGCACAGAACCACGAAGTAAAGGCCGTTGACATCATTCCCGAAAAGGTGGAAATGATAAACAACGGAAAATCTCCCATTCAGGACGATTATATAGAAAAATACCTCGCTGAGAAAAAACTTGACCTCACTGCCACAACAGACGGGGCAAAGGCTTATGCAGATGCAGATATAGTCATAATAGCTGCTCCCACCAACTACGATTCACAGAAGAATTTCTTCGACACTTCCGCTGTTGAGGCGGTTATCAGCCTTGTTATGGAAAACAATTCCGAAGCTGTCATGATTATAAAAAGCACTATTCCCGTAGGATATACAAAAAGCGTAAGAGAAAAATTCAACACGGACAGAATTATTTTCAGCCCCGAATTTCTCAGGGAATCAAAAGCCCTTTATGATAACCTCTACCCGAGCAGAATCATTGTGGGCTGTGACGAAAAAACAAGGGAAACTGCGGAAATCTTTGCAAAACTCCTTCAGGAAGGTGCTGAAAAGCCCGATATTGCTACCCTTTTCATGGGATTCACAGAGGCAGAGGCTGTCAAGCTTTTCGCAAACACATACCTCGCTCTCAGAGTCAGCTATTTCAATGAACTCGATACTTATGCAGAAATGAAAGGTCTTGACACTCAGGCTATTATAAACGGCGTATGCCTTGACCCCAGAATCGGAAACCACTACAATAACCCCAGTTTCGGATACGGCGGTTACTGCCTGCCCAAGGATACAAAACAGCTCCTTGCAAACTATGCCGACGTTCCCGAAGAATTAATCCGTGCTATCGTTGACAGCAACAGGACAAGAAAAGATTTCATTGCAGACCGTGTTCTCACAATTGCAGGCGGAAACAGTTACAGCGGCGGATATATCGGAGAAAAACAGGTCACAATAGGCGTTTACAGACTTACAATGAAAAGCAATTCCGACAATTTCAGACAGAGTTCGATTCAGGGCGTAATGAAGCGCATAAAAGCCAAGGGCGCAGTTGTTGTCATCTATGAGCCTACTCTCAAGGACGGAAGTTCCTTCTACGGCAGCAAGGTAGTAAACAATCTGGAAGAATTCAAAAAAATGAGCAATGCCATTGTTGCAAACAGATATGACAGCTGTCTCGATGACGTTGCAGAAAAAGTCTATACAAGAGATTTGTTCAGGAGAGATTGATTTTGTCAAAAAGAAAAACAAAAATCTGTTTCGCCGCCTCGTCAGGCGGTCACTTTGAACAGATTCTCATGCTTAAACCGCTCATGGAAAAATACGAAAGCTTCATCGTTACCGAAAAAACCGACTACAAAACAGAAGTAAAGGGCGAAAAAATGTACTTTCTTCATCAGGTGAACAGAAAAGAACTTTCATTCCCTCTTGAAATGCTCGGAAATTCTTTCCGTTCGCTGTATATTTTCCTGAAAGAGCGTCCCGACATCGTTGTAACAACAGGCGTGCTGGCTGTAATTCCCATGTGCCTGATTTCCAAGATTTTCGGAAAAAAACTGATTTACATAGAATCATTCGCAAAAGTCACCTCGCCCACCCGGACGGGAAAGCTTATGTATAAATTCGCCGACCGTTTCTATGTTCAGTGGGAACAGATGAAGAAAATATACCCGAATGCGGTATATCTCGGCGGAATCTACTGAAAGGGGGGGCTGATGTGATTTTTATTACTCTCGGTTCGCAGAAATTCCAGTTCGACAGACTTCTTTCCGCTGTTGATGAACAAGTCGCTCAGGGCAGAATCAAGGACGAAATTTTCGCACAAATCGGCGCAAGCACCTATAAACCCGTCAATTTCAGGTATAAGGACTTCCTCGACCGTGACGAATTTGCAGAAATGACCGAAAAAGCCGATATTGTCATAACTCACGGCGGAACCGGCGCAATCGTAGGCGCACTGAAAAAGGGCAAAAAAGTTATTGCCGTTCCGAGACTCGCAAAATACGGTGAACACGTCGATAACCACCAGTTACAGCTTATAGGACAGTTCAGGGAATCAAACTTAATCTGTGAGTGCAGAAACTGCGATAACCTCTGGAAAGCCCTGAAAACAGCAAAAAAAACTAAATATGCCCCGTATGTCAGCAATACGGAAAGAATAATTGATTCAATAGAGGAATTTATAAAAGGGGAAAAACTGAAATGAGTATGGACAATCTGAAAAAAAATGTTATTCTCACACCGTTCAATATGCTGTACAGGGTAAATCCTGCACTTACACTTAAAATTCTGTTCCGCCTGAAACTCGGATACCCGCTTAACCTCGAAAATCCAAGAACATACAACGAAAAACTTCAATGGATAAAGCTTTACGACCACAACCCCCTTATGCCTAAATGCTGTGACAAATTCGCAGTCCGTGAATACGTTGAAAGCAAGGGTCTCGGCAGTATCCTCAATGAGCTTATATGGGAAGGTTTCAGTCCTGAGGATATCCCATTTGACAAACTCCCCGAAAAATGCGTCATAAAGGTAACTCACGGCTCAACTTTCAATATCATCTGCACGGATACTTCAAAACTCGACAGACAGGAAGTAATAAACAAGTGCAGAAAATGGCTTAAAGCTAAATTCCTGCCCTGCTACGGAGAATGGTTCTACGGTATCGAAAAACCAAGGATAATAATTGAAAAATACCTCGAAGGCGACAACGGTGCGCCGCTTTTCGACTATAAAATTTTCTGCTTCAACGGAAAGCCTAAAATGGTCTATGTCGATACATGGAGAAACGGAGAACATCATATAAATGCCTATGACATAAACCTGAATCTCTACAAGGGCGTTGAACTCGGATATCCCAACGATGAGACAACTACCGTCAAAAAACCCGAATGCTGGGGCAGAATGGTTAAAATGGCGAAAATACTTTCAGAAGATTTCAACCATGTAAGGGTTGACTTCTACTATACACACGGAAAAATCTATTTCGGAGAACTGACATTCACAAAGGGCGCAGGATTCGGAAAGATTAAACCAAGAAAATTTGACTACCATATGGGAAAATGGCTCACACTTCCGATAAAAGGCAATAAGTGAGGTATCACGGCAATGATAAAAATACTGGAAATCAATACCGTCGCTTTCCATATAAACGGTATGTCAAACGTTATCATGGGACTTTATGAAAATATCCATGATGAGAATATGCGTTTCGATTTCGTGGTGAAAGACCGCATTGACCCAAGCTATGCAGATATTATAAAACAGAACGGGGACAGGATTTTTGTTGTCGAAAGAGAAATGAAAACTTTCCCGAAATATATAAACAGACTTTCAAAAATCATAAAAAAGGGAAACTATGACATAATACATATTCACGGCAACAGTTCGACAATGTCCCTTGAACTTATGGCGGCAAAAAAAAGCCGCACAAAGGCAAAACTTATCGTCCATGCACATACTACTTCCTGCGACCACCCTTTTCTGAATAAGATTTTCTATCCGTATCTCATGCACACGGCTGACTATAAGATTGCTTGCAGCAGAGCCGCAGGCGAATGGCTTTACGGAAAAAACAGATATATGCTTCTCAATAACGGAATTGATGAGGAAAAATTCAGGTTCAGCCCCGAAACAAGACAGCAGCACAGAAAAGAACTCGGTATTGACGATAAATTCGTTATTCTCCATGTAGGAAGATACAATCCGCCGAAAAACCATGCTTTTCTCATAGATATCTTTGAGGAAATTTCAAGGCGTGAGCCTGATGCCGTCCTGCGCCTTCTGGGTGACGGCTTTCTGCTTGATGACATAAAGGCTCTTGTGAAGAAAAAACACCTCGAAAACAAAGTTTCTTTTGTTGCTCCCACCAAAACACCCGAAATTGAATACAATACGGCAGATGTATTCGTTCTGCCGTCTCTTTTTGAGGGCTTCGGGCTGGTAAACGTGGAGGCGCAGTGCAGCGGTCTGCCCTGCGTTGTTTCCGATACTGTGCCGCATGACATCGCAATAACAGATGAAACGGATTTTATTCCGCTCGATGCGCCTTTGTCCGTCTGGGCTGATGCCGTCCTCAAATACAAGGGGCATGAACACAGTGACAAACGCAGTAATGTCATAAAAGCAGGATATTCATTGGTTAGAAATGCTAAAAAGTTAAAAAAATTTTATGAAAAAACCACAAAGCAGAGGTAAAAATATGTTAAAAAGTTTTATCTTGTCTTTTCTCAACTCAATTCTGAGCTTTTTCTCAAATTTTGTCCCCGTGAAGAAAAACAGAATCATGTTTTACAGCTATCTCGGACAGGAATATTCCTGTTCACCGAGATATCTCGCCGAATACCTTGACGAACACTATCACGGGAAATTTGAAATAATATGGGCTTTCAAGGACGTTTCCGACACAAAGGGAATGAGAAAAAACTTTAAAGCCGTTAAATATCATTCTCCGAAATTTCTTTACTACTACGCTTCTTCACACTTCATAATCAATAATATTTTCCCGTATATCCTCCTGAAAACAAAGAAAAATCAGATTATGATAGATACCTGGCACGGCGGAGGAGCTTACAAATGCGTTGCTGTTGAGGAAAAATTAAAGAAAAATCCAATGTACAGAAAAGAACTGGACTACGACAGGGACAATACAAGCCTCTTTCTGTCAAGCAGCAAGGCATTTACAAAATATTTCATAAGACATGACATACACTATAAAGGACAGGTTCTCAACTGCGGTCTCCCCCGTAATGACCTCTTTTTCTGCGATGAATCAGTCCGCAGACGCACCGACAGCAAGGTGAGAAAAATACTCGGAATAGACAAAGACGAAAAACTCTTTCTCTATGCACCGACATGGAGAAATTACAGGGACGAAAAATATGTTTTTGACGTTGAAAGGCTCAGAAATGCCCTTTCCGAAAGATTCGGCGGAAAATGGAGAATCATATTCAGAATGCACAGGCTTACAAATGCAGAACTTGTTCAGGGTGTTACAGATGCCTGCGACTATCCCGATATGCAGGAACTGCTCCTCGTTGCCGACTGCATGATGACGGACTATTCTTCTTGTCTCTGGGACTACGCACTTACAGAAAAGCCCCTCCTGCTCTATGCGTACGACCTTAAAGAATATACTGAAAAACAGGGATTCTATGAGGAAATACACAGCTGGAAACTCCCTGTATGTGAAAGTTTTGACGAGGTTATCCGCACAATTAAAGAAACATCTGATTCGCAGTTTGCCGAAAATGCAAAAGCCCATTTTGCAAAGCTCGGCGGATATGACAGGGGAAATGCAACAAAACAGCTCGCAGCTTACGTTATACGACATATGAGGTAAACTGCCGATGAATATTGTTCTTTTGCTGTTTTTTGCATGGATAATAGCAAGCGTGCGGAAACCGCTTAAATTCAACCGTGACTATCTGTCAATCGGACAGACACACACCATAAACGGAATTTTTATAGTTATCGTCTTTTTAAGCCATTTCTGGCAGTATGTGGACAGGACAAACAGAATTGACAGCGCACTTGAACCCTTTGTCTCCTTTATGGGGCAGACAATGGTCACAACTTTCATGTTTTATTCGGGATACGGTGTCACTTTGTCAATATGGAAGAAAAGAGAGCCTTATCTCAGGAGATTTCCTGTTGACAGAATACTCAAAACAATGATTCTCTTCGATATTGCGATACTTTTCTACTGCATACTTTCAATATTCACAGAGGAAAAAATAACCCTCGGAAAAGTCCTGCTTTCGTTCATTGGTCTGAAAAGCATAGGAAACAGCAGCTGGTATATATTTGCAATATTATGTATGTATCTTGTTTCATATATATCATTCGGCATATTCATGCGGTTCAAAGGCAAAAAAGGGCTTTACCTCTCACTTTCCGGAGCAACCCTGCTTACACTCGTCTATATGCTCACAGCAAGAAAATTCCTTACAGGACAATATTACAATACAGTCCTGTGCTATACTCTCGGAATGTGGTGGTTCGCATTCAAGGAAGAAATTGACAGGCTTCTCGAAAAGGACGTTTTCAGGCTCGTTTCGGTGATTTTGTCGGGCGGTCTGTATTTCGCCGCATATTTCGGCAGACACGCAAACCTTATAATTGACCAGATGCATTATGTGTTCTTTGTCATATGGATTGTACTGCTTACATCAGCTTTCAGGATTGAATCCCGTGCTTTCCGCCTTCTCGGTGAAAATCTGCTCGGGGTCTATATTCTTCAAAGGCTCCCCATGATATATTTTTCAAAAGTAAGCACCATTTATGACAACACATATGTTTATTTTATACTGTGCCTTATTGTAACGCTGGCTTTTGCATACCTCTATTCGGTTTTTGTTATGAAAAATGTCAGCAAACTGTTTATGATTGGAAAAAAGGAGAAAAAATGAATACAGCTGTAATATTCGCAGGCGGAAGCGGTACAAGAATGAACGCAAAGGACAGACCAAAACAGTTCCTTCTTGTACACGGAAAGCCTATAATTGTACACACAATTGAAATATTTGAAAATCACCCCATGATAGACGGAATCATTGTCGTATGTATAAAAGACTGGATAGAATACATGGAAGAAATGAAGTTCCGTTACAGGCTCGACAAGATTAAAAGCATTGTCCCAGGCGGTGAAACAGGTCAGATGTCCATTTACAACGGTCTGAAAGAAAATGCAAGGATTTTCGGCAGGGAAAACAATATCGTCCTCATTCATGACGGTGTAAGACCGCTGATAGATGAAGAAACTATTACGGAAAATATCAGGTGCGTGCAGGCAAACGGCTCTGCCGTGACCTGTTCCCCCGTGAAGGAAACTGTCGTAATCACAGAAGAAGATTCGGCAATCGGAGATGTAGTCCCCAGAGAACGCTCTGTTATCGCAAAAGCTCCCCAGAGTTTTTGGCTCGATGATATACTTTCAATGGAAGAAAAGGCAATTTCAGAGGGAAAGACAAATATTATAGACTCCTGCACCCTGATGAGGCTCTACGGAAGAAAAATATATACCGTCAGCGGAAGATATGACAATATCAAGATAACAACTCCCGAAGATTATTATATGTTCCGTGCAATTTATGACGAAAGAGAAAATAAACAGTTACTGTGAGGCGGAAAAATGGTTTCAGTTATTATACCTTCCTATAACAGGGAAGACACAATAGAAAGGTCCGTTAGAAGCGTTCTTGCCCAGACATACGGCAATCTTGAAGTTATCGTTGTTGATGACTGCTCAACGGACAATACGGAAAAAGTCGTTAAGTCCATTGACGACAGCAGGGTAAGATATTACTGTCTCGAAAAAAACAGCGGTGCGTGCGCTGCGAGAAACAAGGGAATTTTACTCGCAAAAGGTGATATTATTGCTTTTCAGGACAGCGATGACGAATGGAGACCCGACAAGCTCGAAAAACAGCTCGCTGTCATGGAACAGACAAATGCAGATGCCTGTTTCTGCCAGACAAGAGACTACGACTACCCCGATGACCACCCGATAATAGTTCCACGGGATATAGGCGGTACAGGGCTTGTAACATACAAGATACTGTATGATACAGTACCCGCAGGCACTCAGACAATTATTGCAAAAAAATATGTTTTCGACAGATTCCCCTTTGATCTGAATATGAAAAAGGCTCAGGACGTTGAATGGACATTCCGTGCAGGAAGAATATTCAAGTTCGCCTACGTCGCAGAACCGCTCGTAAACAGGTATCTGCAAGGAAATTCAATCACAATGGGAGGATATGAAAAATCCCTTGAAGCCCACAGCTATATTCTTAAAAAATATGCAAAGGACAAGACAAGATATCCCGATTTCTATATTTCAAGGCTCAGAATCGTTTCAAGACTGAAAGTCCTCACAGGAAAAAACGCTTCAAAAGAACTGCGTGAACTGTACAGAATGACACATAAAAAGGTTGATGCCGTAAAATATATTATGGCTTGCCTCCATGTATATCCTTTCTTCTACACCATAAAAGAGATGAGAAAAAGCAGAAAGATAAGAAAAAATAACCTTATACTTCTTGAGAAAGAAAGAAATCATGAGAATACCTGATAAAATTGCAGTTTCAATACCGAAAAGCTATGCAGGCATCATGTTTTATATTACATGGTTCATGTATTCTTTTGTTTACTCAATTCTCTCATCTGAGTATTCAACACTGGTAAATTTAAGCAAACTGAACAGAATCACCCAGTATTTTATAATTCTGGGGCTTGGTTCGTGCTATTTTTTGTCAAATGAAATAATAAAAAAGAAAAATGTCAGGTTTCTTGTATTTCTGGCGACAATATTTCTTATTTCAATAAAAAATATCAATCTGAATTTTCTTGCAATGATTATGTTTATAGTTGTTGCACAGAATATAGACCTTGAAAAATTTCTGAAAACAGACCTTGCTTTCAGAATATTCATGTTTATTTTCATTGTCCTTTCATGCGCTGTCGGCATTATAGACAACTACAAGGCGGAAATAAACGGCAATTTAAAGATGTCATTCGGATTCGGTCACCCGAATGTATATTGCTTTTATCTTTTTACAATACTGCTTGAATATATGTATGTAAACTTTTACAAACTCCGCCGTTCAAATATGGCATTTATAATGCTTATATTTGGATTTGCATATATCACGGGAGCGGCAAGAACAAGCTGTATTTCGTTTGTCATGGCATTTCTGCTCTATATTGCCGCAAAGAAGAAGCGCAGACTTATATGCAACAGATTCAGCGCATTTATGGTCATATGTGCATTTGCTGCCATTGCAACCCTGAGCTTTGCAAGCGTGCGGCTTTACATGAAAAACCCCGTAAAAATGGAAAAATACAATGAGATTCTGACGGGAAGGCTTTATCTTGCTTCTGAATTTCTCAGGAAATATGACATAAACCTTTTCGGAAACGATGTTGTCACAGTGGGCGCAAGAGTCGCAAAACAACAGCATACTATGGCAATGATACTCGACAATGCATACATAAGATGTGTGCTTTTTTACGGAGTTGTTTTTTCTGTGCTGATTTTTATTCTTTATTCAAAGAAAATAATGTACTATGCAAAGAAAATTGACCCGAGGTGGATTTGCTTTGCCTCGTTCTTCTTCATATCAGGCTTTGCAGAATCATATCTCATTAATATATTTTACAATGTTACGCTCCTGTTTCTGCTCAAAAAAGACGAATACAGCGCAGCGGACACAATAAAAATGAAAACAAATATCGAAATTTCGGCAGGAGACAGGATATGGCAAAAGATACAAGCGTAAAAAAGAATTTCTTTTACCAGATGATGTATGAAGTTCTGGTACTGATACTGCCTTTTGTCACTTCCCCGTATATTGCGAGGGTTATCGGTGCAGAGGGTCTGGGAATCTATTCATTTTCAAATTCCGTTGCCTATTACTTTGTTCTCGTGTCAATGCTCGGACTGAAAAACTACGGCAACAGAACTATTGCAAGCATAAGAAACGACAAGGAAAAACTCAGTGAAACATTTTCAGAAATATATGTTCTTCATGCAATATTTTCCTTAATCTGCATTGCCGCCTATTTCGTCTATTGCCTTGAAATAAGCAGTGACAAAAAATATGCCCTTATACAGACATTCTATGTAATCAGCAGTCTTTTTGATATAAGCTGGTTCTATTTTGGAATAGAAAAATTCAAGCTCACCGTCACAAGAGGAATAATTATCAAGATTCTGAATGCAGTATGCGTGTTCACATTTATCAGAAACAGTGATGACCTCTGGAAATACTGTCTTATAATGTCCCTCGGCGTACTTCTGAGTCAGCTTTCACTCTGGATTCCGCTGAGAAGATACACAAAATTTGTAAAGCCCGATTCAAAGAAAATGTACGCCCATATGAAACCTATGCTTATACTTTTCATTCCCGCAGTTGCGGTAAGCCTTTACAAATACATGGACAAAATCATGATAGGCGGACTGAGCGGAAAGGCACAGCTCGGATATTACGAGAATGCCGAAAAAGTAAACAATATCCCCGTTACAATAATAGGCTCATTCGGTACGGTAATGCTTCCGAAAATGTCAAATCTTGCGTCAAAAGCCGACAAGGCGGTATCAAGAAGATATATGGCGCAGTCGTTTCAGTTTGTAATGATGATGGCATTTGCACTTGCATTCGGCGTTGCAAGTGTCGGACAGCCCTTTTCCGTGATATTCTGGGGAAAAGATTTCTCCCTTTCGGGAATTTTAATAATGTGGCTTTCCGTAACTATCCCCTTTATTTCCTTTGCAAACATACTGAGAACACAATATCTGATACCGAATCACAGGGACAAGGAATATACAATTTCCGTTATAATGGGCGCAGTTGTAAACCTGATACTGAATTATATCCTGATTCCCGAATACGGTGCGACAGGCGCTTCATACGGCACAATAGCAGCAGAAGTCTCCGTCTGCATGATACAGACATTTGCAGTAAGAAAAGAACTACCTCTTATTCAGTATACAAAAAGCTTTATATTCTTTCTTTTTGACGGTGCAGTAATGTTTCTGGCGGTCTATGCCGAAACACGCATTTTAAGAATAGGTATTCCAAATCTTATAATTGAAGTGGCAACAGGTGCGGCAATCTATGCACTGCTGGCACTGGTCTATTTTGAAATTACAAAAAATGAACTCTATTATTCCGTAAAATCAGCGGTTATGCGGAAAATATCCCGAAAAGGCGGTAAATCAGAATGAAAGAATTTAATCTTGAAGGCTCGGTTTTTCTCATTACGGGAGCAACGGGACTTATCGGAAGAGCTGTCATAAAATACCTTATGACAAATTTTGAAAATGTAACAGTATATGCACTGGTCAGAAATCAGGAAAGGGCAGAAAAAATATTTTCCGAATATCACGGCGAAAAACTGAAATTCATAGTGTCCGATGCGGAAAGCTTAAAGCCCGCACCGCTTAATATTGACTATATTATCCACGGTGCAAGCAATACTTCAAGCAGGGCATTTGTGGAACAGCCTGTCGAAATAATAAAAACTGCGGTTTACGGAACCGCTTCTGTCCTCGAATTTGCAAGGGTAAACCCTGTAAAAAGCTTTGTTTTTCTCTCAACAATGGAAGTTTACGGCACTCCGGAAACAGATGACAAGATTTATGAAACGCAGAACTCAAATATAAACGTCCTGTCCGTCAGGAGCTGTTACCCCGAAAGCAAGAGAATGTGCGAAAATCTCTGTGTCTCCTGTTTCAGCGAATACGCTGTCCCGGTCAAAATATTAAGGCTTACCCAGACATTCGGCGAGGGCGTTCCCTACGATGACGGCAGAGTTTTTGCCGAATTTGCAAGATGTGCCATTGAAAACAGGGATATCGTCCTTAAAACAAAGGGCGAAACAAAACGCTGTTATCTTGCCTTGTCTGATGCAGTATCCGCAATACTTACGGTAATGCTCTTCGGAGAAAACGGCAGCGCCTACAATGCAGCAAATGAATCCACATACTGTTCTATCCGTGAAATGGCTGAACTCGTTGCAGACAAATGCACGGGCGGAAAAATAAAGGTACGGACGGAAATAAATGAAGATGTTTCAAAATTCGGCTATGCACCTACACTGAAAATGAATCTTTCAACTGAAAAACTCCAAAGTCTCGGCTGGAAACCCGAAACCGGACTTGCAGAAACTTTCAGCATAATGATAAATGACATGAAAAAACGAAAATGATTATAAAAATTGTCCGCAGAATCTGCGGACTTTTTTTGTTTATGGTTTGGTGACGTCCTCCCCCACCTAAAGAGGTGGGGGCTTCCTGTTTAACCAGTCTGACACTCTGTGATTTGGCAGAGATGCTGTAGTAGTGCAG
>OCVV011276070.1_pt1 | contig 14644 bp, 4 predicted proteins | sample 1539721 | NCBI WGS metagenome assembly OCVV01 (sample SAMN02144230, study PRJEB22623) | gut metagenome | biome: sheep rumen | host: Ovis aries | place: New Zealand
GAAGAAGAAACAGTAACCTTTAGTTCAATTAATAGTTTAAAACAAGAGTATAATATTGTTAATAAAGAAGTTGTTCCTTTATATAATGAAGACTCTGAAAAAACTTTATCTATTAGTGTTGCACAATCAAATTGTTTTAATATTTTACAAACTATAGCAGAAACCTTCCAATGTTGGGTAGATTTAGAAGTAGACCATGATGAATTAGGTTATATTACATATACAGATAATAAACCTAATAAATTCATAAGTTTACGAGAATATTCTGGTAAAGATAATTGGACTGGTTTTAAATATGGAATTAATATTGATTCAATTGAAAGGTCTGTTAATTCAGATGAGGTGGTTACTAAATTAATTGTAGATGCTACTCAATCTGATTATACAGATCAAGGACTTGTTTCTATCGCATCCGCGCCTTCTAATAATAGCGGTGAGACTTACATATTAAATTTTGAATATTATTATAATCAAGGTTTATTAGATAGGGACGTGGTTGAGGCCGATAAGATTAAATTTATTACTGATATAGCCGCTTTAAATAAACAACTTTCTGATAAACAAGATGAATATAATAATTTAAAAACCGCTTTAAAAGAATTAGAAAGTAAACGTAATGTATATACTGAATTAATCGAAGCGGCGCAAACTGAAAAAGCACAGGCTATAAATGATTTCCAAGAATTAACTGGTGGTGTTTCTTATGATGATTATCGTAAATTACATCCTAATTTAGGAACAGATGATAAGCTAACTAAAGAAGAAACTATGCTGAAAACGCTTGGAAAATTGTATACAACTTCTTCTACAATAAATAATTATAGCGGCGTTTTAACTAATGTTAATTCAGCATATCAAGATACTAGAAATCAATTATACGGTTCAGAAAACTACTATGTAAAAATTTGGGTTGGCAAAGATATTAATGAAGTTAGGCATGTCTTCATTGAACTTAATGATTATTTAAATAATTTTAATATTGTAATTGATAATCAAACTTATATAACCTCTACTAGTCAAAGATATTTTGATATTACAACAAATGCTACAAAAGTTGAATTCAGTTATTTTGATAATCGTTATCAAATTGAAGAACCAACTTATTATATAGATGATAATATTACTAAAAAAATTAGAATTAAAAGCAATATTAGCGTTTCAGGTTTACAAGATGAAATAGATGATTTAATTATTAAAAAGAATAAAATAGTTAATGATTTTAATAATAAATATAGCCGTTTTATTCAAGAGGGGACTTGGAGTTCTACAGATTATATAGACCCCGAGTTGTATTATTTAGATGCTGTGCAAGTTAGTCACACCTCGGCGCAACCTTTGGTTTCATATACAATAAATGTAGTAGAGATTAGTGAATTAGAAGGTTATCATAATTATTTATTTGATATAGGAGATAAAACCTATATTGAAGATACTGAATTTTTTGGTTGGGCTAATATAGATGGAGTATTAACTCCTGCACGAGAAGAAGTTATTGTATCTGAAGTTGAGTGGAACTTAGAAAACCCAGCTGAAAATGTAATTACTGTTCAAAATTATAAAACACGGTTTGAAGATTTGTTTCAACGTATTAATGCGGCGGTCCAAACTGTACAATATAATGAAGCTACTTATGCAAAGATTAGTAGTTTAATAGATAATAACGGAACTATTAATCAAAACGTACTGCTTGCATCATTAAATAATATTAGCGGTCAACCTTATAATTTAACAAGTGATGGGTCGGTTTTAATTGATGGGGATAATATATTAATTCGAAACTTGACAAATGCTACAAATCTTGTTAAAATTAATAGTGAAGGGATAAGAGTTTCTTCTGATGGAGGATTAACCTGGGCTACAGCCTTAGATGGTCGTGGCATTAATGTTGATACTGTATATACAGGTACTTTAAATACCGACAATATAATTATTGGTAATAGAAATAATCCTAGTTTTAGATGGGATAAGTCTGGTATTAGTGCTTATAGTTCAATGACAAGAATTATTGACGGCGCGCCAGTTCAATCTTATAATTTAAAAAAATATGTCCGTTTTGATGAGCATGGTATTTATGGCATCAAAAATAGTGATGATAACTTTAAGGCAAAAACCATTGAAGAAGTAAAAAATAAGGCTCATTTTGCTGTTACTTGGGATGGATTCTTTATAAAAAATGATTATCCTGGTGGTGGAAGGGTTGAAATTACTTCAGATAATGATTTTAGAGTTTTAAATACCCCAACGGGCGCTAGTGAACCAGTTGAAAAAATTAAGATTGGTGCACTCGAGTGGATGGATGGACAAGGACATATTTATACAGATATAAAAGAAACTCCACAGGATGTATTAGACAATGGCCCTTCTCTTTATGGAATTAGAATTAAAGGTAAAGATGGAGAAGGATATGCTTTTAAAGCAGATGATTTAGGTAATTTAGCAATTACTGGTACAATTAATGCTTTAGATGGTATTTTTAGTGGATTGGTACAGGTTGGTACTGGTTCTCCATATATAGCAATTGACGGAGAAGAAGCATCTATTAAAACCTCTAATTATCAAGATGGCGCTTCATTGGGGTGGAAAGTTGATAAAGATGGTAATGCAGTATTTAATAATATTACTGCGCGCGGTGCGATTAAGACTGCTGTATTTGAATATGCAGAGATTCAAGCTGTTGGTGGTGTTTTCTTATTTAGACCGTCTTCTACTATTAAAAGTGCGGTTATTGCTCCTAATGCACAAGACTTGATAGTTACAGTTGAAAAGCCTTTATTATTTAAAGAAGGCTCATGGTGTAAAATTAGCAATTATGCTAGTGGAGAAAACACTGAGGGTAGCGAAGCAATTAATCCAGATATTGTTGATATATTAACTACTAATGGATTAACATATGTATATCCAATTAGTCAAATAGTGGTTAATAATGGAATAACATATATTACTTTATCTGATGCGGCGGCAATGCTAGAAGATATAGACAAAACAGTTGATTCTTTAGTTGGCGGTGCATTAATAGATATGGGTAATAGAGAACCAATTAATCCAACCGACCCGGAAAGTAAGCTGGGTACTAATAATTATGGAATTGGAATTAATAGTTCTGATAATACTGTAGACCTTCCAGCTCGCGCGATTAGTTTATTTGAAACAAAAATTGATAATGAGGCGGGCGCTCAAAACCCTAAAATTACTTATGAATATCAAGCTATATTAGGTACTTTACCAGAGTTAAGTTATCAAGGCGATGACGCGGTAGTTAGTGAATTATATCATAATCATTTAGCAAACACTCAAGGATTATATACTGATAATATTTATCTTGGCGATGATAACCAATATTTAACTTTTTATACTGATGACGAAGGTAATAAAAAGTTGCGTATTCGCGCCGCGGAAATTTTATATGAATTAAATGGTGATTATGTAAATGTAAATTCACCAGCAAAGTATATATGGTATGATAATAGAGGCGGACATGTTGCTTCTGGAGTGCCGAACCCTAGTGGGCAAGGAATGATACCTTTTGACCCGGAAAATGAAAATACTTTTGGATATAATACTTTAATGGCTACAAATAAATTAGCATTAAGGTATAATGGAATAGAATATGTTTATATTGATAGCGAAGGATTAAAGATTAATCACGTATCTAACGATGGTCAAACCGTTCAAACGGTTGCTACTTATGGAGAAAAAATTGTATTTGGAGACAAAGAAAATACAAGAGGAGTGCGTTTAGAAATTGATTCTAACGGATTAAGTTTTGTTAACGCTTCTGATATTAGGGTTAGTTATTTAGATTCTTCTAAGCTATATATACCATATTCAGCCGTTTTAAATGAAATGGTAGTTGGTTCTCGTGATAAGCAGGTTATGATGCCAGAGGGGCAAACTGCTTCTAATATTTTATATAAGAGAACCAATGATTCAAGAGTAATGGAAAATACTCAGTATTATGAGAAAGTTATAACTCAAACTACAGGAGGTAAAAAAGTAGTAACCTATGAAAAGGTTACTCCACAAACAGGGCAAGATGACCCTTCAAGTCATAGGTGGTTTGTAGTTGATACTTCAGATTTATGGGCTTGGAAGGTTGGTCAAAACGAACACTTAAAGTTGGTTTGGAAGGGTTCAACTTTAAGATGGGCAATTGATTTAGAAAATTAACAAAAATTTATTGTGAAAATAAAAGGAGATTTTTATAGTAATGATTACTTCAATTTCTCAAAGTCTTTTGAGGTTTGCAGATGGCGGAACAGGCAGTGGAGGCGGTGATTCAGGATGGACAACCGTATATGCTTCTGAATGGACTGGTTCGGCAGCTTCTGGAAAAATAACTCAAAGAGCATATTTACAATATCGCATAACTGAGAATACACACACTAAATATACAATAGAAGTACGGTCTGGAATACAACAGTGGAATCCAACGTGGAATAAAATAGGGGTAACTTGTACTTTAACCAACCAATCTAATGTTAGTAAAACCATCACTCAATCTGATGGCAAAAATCACTTGCACGAATTTTTTTCCAGTAAAACATATAGCTATACTAAAGGAGCCTCAGCTTCTTCTCAAACTATTACGGCTACATCTAAGGTTACAAGTGGTGTAGATAGCAGCCATGGTTCAGGTACCGTATTAAATAAAACTAGTACAGTTTCTTATACTTTTAGCGTTCCTGCGGAAACCCCCAAAGGTTATATTTATTTAAGGGGACAAGGAGTAAGTGCATCATATTCAGGTTATGTTGGTGATACGGTTACTATATCTCTTACCCCTTCTAGAACAGGATATTCTTTTAAGGGATGGAGCAACTCATCTTCGGCTACAACTGTAGATGTATCTATTGGAGCAACCATAAAAATTCCTAGTAGTCCAAGGTATTTATATGCCGTATGGCAAGCTTATAGTTATACTGTAACTCTTGATCAATATGGGGGTTCTGGTGGTACCACATCGGTTACAGCAAAATATGATTCTGCAATGCCAACGGCAACAATGCCAACAAGAACAGGATATACTTTTGGTGGTTATTATGATGCAACCTCTGGTGGTACTCAATATTATACCGCTGCAGGTGCTTCTGCACGAACTTGGAATAAAGCTTCAACAGCAAAACTCTATGCGCGTTGGACTGTACAAACTTCTTCAGTAACCCTTAATATGAATGGGGGGTCAGGAGGTACTTCATCAGTTACGGCAACTTATGATTCTGCAATGCCAGCTATTACGGTACCAACTCTTTCGGGATGGACTTTTCAAGGATATTATGATACAAGTGCGGCTACTGGTGGAACTCAATATTATAGTTCAAGCGGTGCATCGCTAAGGTCTTGGAATAAAACTGGTTCTCAAACACTATATGCTCGTTGGAGTAGAAGTGTTAAATTTATACATAGTACTAATAGTTCATCTCTTACGGTTACCCAAATTAAAGGAGGCACTGTAACTCCTCCTTCCATAACTGCAATTTCTGGATGGACAGCATTGGGTTGGAGAGATGACACAAGTGCTGGTGCGAAAGAGTATGGTGCTAATAATACCACTGCTTTTGCATATACAGGTACTGCCACTACACTATATGCAGTTTATTCTCGTACTTTAACGTTATCTTATACTAATGGTGGCGGCAGTGGAACAGCGCCTTCCAATACTACAACGACACAATATTATAATTCTGGTGGAGGCGTTTCAACGGGCTCATTTACTTTAAGAGCTAACACCTTTGCTGCCCCAACAGATGCTGGTGGCGGTTGGGGTTTTTCCAAGTGGGGAGTTGGTAATGCCAATGGCACATGGACATGGGCGCCAGCTGTAGGAGCAAGTGCTTCTACAAGTACCGCGGCAATATGGACTAGAACGGTTACCTTTAAATCTGGTATTAACAGTGCAACCTCAAAAACAGCTACACAGACGCGTGGTTCTGCAGTAAGTGTGCCTTCGGGAACAGTTACACCAAGCGGATGGACACATTTAGGTTGGCGCGCGGATACAACGGCAAGTACAGCTAGTTATAGTGGTAGCTCTTTTTCACCTTCTGCGACCATAGTATATGCAGTATTTTCTAGAACTTTAACACTGACATATACTAATGGTGGTGGAACAGGTAGTGCGCCTTCTGCTTCAACTGGAACTCAATATTATAATAGTGGTAATAAAATTACAACTGTTGCGCTTACTTTAAAGACAAACACTTTTAGTAGAGCAGGATATTATTTTAGTAAATGGGGTGTTGGTGGTGCGCCGAATGAAACTTGGTCATGGACTCCAGCCGTAGATGGAGCGAGTAGTACAAGCACAGCAGCGCAGTGGACTTCATATTATGTTACATTACGTTATAATGTAAATGGTGGTTCGGTCTCAACAGGTACTGCCGCAGAGCGTTGGCGGGCGTCTAATGGACGTTTACAACGTTCTACTGATAGTGGAGCCACTTGGGTTGATGTAACTCATAATATATATACTTACAATGTTGTTGGTGATAGTACTACAAATATGTGGAATGTTGGTACTCCTCCAATTATAAAAACGGGATATTACGTAAATGGTACTGAGGCGTGGAATACCAAATCAGATGGTACTGGAATAGCTTTAAACCAAGACTATTCTACAAGTAGTACTACCAATGCAGTTACAGCTTATCGATTAAACGGAAACAAAGATTTAACTGCTAATATTACTGTCGATGTATATCCTAAATGGATAGCTAGTACTTATACAGTTACTTTAAATAAAAACGGCGGCACGGGTGGAACCGATTCGGTTACTGCGACCTATAACTCTGCGATGCCGGGCGCGACGATGCCTACACGTACTGGTTACACATTTAATGGTTATTATGATGCTACATCAGGTGGTACGCAATATTATACGGCGGCCGGTGCATCAACGCGCGCGTGGAATAAAACAAGCAATACGACTTTATATGCACAATGGACAGAGAGAACAGCCACATTAACTTATCACAATAGTGGATTATCAAACTCAACAGTACCCGCAGCAGTAGTGATGAAATATACAACTGCGACAAACTTAACTGCAGGTACTGCGCCTAGTGGATACACTTTTGTTGGTTGGGCAACCTCAGAAGCTAATGCAAAAGCTGGTACAGTAACATATACGGGTACACAGGCATACAAAGCGGCAAACGTAGTGCCGACAGCGGCAACAATATATGCCGTTTGGCGTGGTGTGGTTACATATAGTGCTAATGGGCATGGTACGGCTCCAGCCGCGCAATACATGTATTATACTTCAGCGCCTAAAGCTGCGGCTGCAATTAGTGCAACTGGTTATACTTTTAATGGTTGGAATACTAAATCAGATGGCACAGGAACTAATTATACGGCTGGTAGCTCTACTTTAAAAAATACCAATGAATATAAAGCAAACTATAATTTATATGCTAAATGGGCTGCTAATACTTATACAATTACTTTTGATAGAAATGGCGGTTCTGGGGGAACGGCATCAACTACAGCTACTTATGATGCAGCAATGCCATCAATTACAGCACCTACAAGAGCTGGTTATGTATTCCAGGGTTACTATGATGCGACTTCTAGTGGAACCCAATATTATACAAGCTCAGGAACATCGGTACGAGCATGGAATAAAACTGCTGCAACTACACTTTATGCTCATTGGGTAGCGACCAGTGCATTTACAGTTGGAGATTATAAATTTACAGTTACTGCGACAGGTAAGGTACATGCAGAAGCTGCGGATAAAACTAAAACAACTTATGCTGCAATACCAACTACAGTTACTGACCCAGTAACTGGAGGTACATTAAAAGTTGTTTCAATAGATAATTGTTTTAATGGGTGTGATAATTTACAGGGAGATATATTTGTTTCTCATGCGGCAGGAGAATTAGAGTCATATAGTAATGTGTTTAGTACAACTAAACCTATATATATATTAGCGACAAGTGCATCAGTAGACCATAATTTATGGAAAAGCGTTGCAAACCAAAAATCTAATGTTAATTATTTAAGTGCCGATGATGAGTATTCATATATTGTTAATACATCAACTCATAAATATAGCATTAAAGTTTTAAGTACAACTAAAACCTCATATTCTAATCCAAAAGCAACTTTAACTGCGGCTGAAACTTGGACCGCAGACTCAATGGCGAATTGTTTTGAGGGGTGTTCAAGTCTTGTGACTTCGCCAGTTATTCCAAGCACAATAACTAATATGAGTAGTTGTTTTTCTGGATGTGTTGCGTTGGTTACTGCTCCTACAATACCAACCACAGTTACTAATATGAATTCTTGTTTTTATGGTTGTAATTCTCTTCAACATGCACCTACTATATCAGCTAATGTTGCAAGTATGGTTAGCTGTTTTCAAAATTGTGGAAATTTAAGAGGAAATATAATCGTTAATAACAAGAATGTAACTTCAACCAATATATTTACTGGTGCTGGTAGTACCCAAAATCAAATTTATATAATCAATGGACTAGGTTCTGATACTACACTTGCATCAACTTGGCGCGCAATTGCGGAAACTAATACAAATGTACACTATGAAATTGATGATTTAAATTTATCTACTGTTACTTTTTCTGTAAAAAGACAAATATATACTGATAATACTACAGAATCTATTAATGGTTATGTTGGGGCATATATTAATTCAAGTTTTGATTTACAACGTGCAAACATTAAATATATGCCAATAGGATGGACTATTAGTTGGAGTAGTACGCGGCCAGTAGAAAAAATGGGAACTACATCTATTGGTAATACTATTACAACACAGGCTGATAGTACTAAACTTTATTTTAATAATATAGCACGTTTTTTAACTAATAATAATGATATAAATATAACAAATTATTATACAGTTACTACTACTGATAATAGAACTTTCAGTATAAATAGAACCTATAATGCAACTTTGTCAAGTAAAAATAAAAATGTAATAGATGCCTTCTATAAAGATTCAGATTATATTTATACGGTTATAGATAGTAGTTCTAATCCAAAAAAAGTTGCGGCTTATGCTTTTAATCGTGGTAAAACAGCTTACTCAAATATACCTTCTACTATTACAGTAGATGGAACTAATTATTCTGTTACAAGTTTATATTATCCAAGTTACAATACTAGTGGTACATTAGATACAAATAATTATGTAGGTGGTTGTTTTGAAGGATGCTCCATAATGGTTGCTGCACCAACCGCGGGAATACCTTCTACGGTTACTGATATACGAAATTGTTTTAAAGATTGTATAAATTTAGAGGGAAATATAGTAGTTAATGGAAATCCTTCTAATTATAGTGGCTTGTTTACTGGAACTAATAGCAATAATCATTTATATATAGTAAATGGTGGAAACGCATCAGTTAAATCTTTTTGGATTAATATAGCAAATACATATAACAATGTGCACTATGAAGGAGAAGATAATCCTGCCCCAGTTATATCAAGTATTTTAATTAATCGAGGTACATATGATGTAAATACTGGTAGTTGGGATGAAGATGATACTGGTACATGGGTTAAAGCTAACATACAATATGGATTATCTACTACTCGACTGCCAAAAGGTTGGTCAAACACATTAATTAAAGATGACTTTACAGTTATTTTTGATGACCAACTGTGGGAAACTGAAGGTGGAGATATTCCACATTATATAGATAAAGCGCATAACATTACATATATACAACTAGATAGTAAGACTTTACAGACAACAACACAATATTATACAAAGTCGGGAAATACCTATACTTTAGTTTCAAATCCGACACAGGCCGATTTAAATGCTGGCCTTTACTATGTTAAAGGTTATAAAGGTTCAAGTATTATAATATATTTTGAAGCTAAAGACCCAGATGGTGCAGAAATTAATTATCAAACAAATGTAAAAGTTGGGATAACTGATTATTTTAATCATGAGGGCACAAAGATAGAAATTGTATATGCTACATTTGCTATGTTGGATTTCTTACCTGGTGGTCATGGCATGGCAATTGGACAGGGCTCTTTTAGAGAAGGATTAGAAATTAGTTTACCAACATCAATTGGTGAAGAATTAATTCCACCATATAGAACAGATATGTTGATACCAACACATGACCATATTCTTGTGTCTGGGAAGACTTATTATAATTCACTTGGCAATCAAATTAGTAACCCTAGTGATACCGCGGTCGAAGAATATTATGAAAAAGTGCCTGCGGTTGACTTAAATCAAAGACAGTTAATTTTAGGTAGATATAATAAACCAGATTATACGACAGCAAGTAATACTTCATATAAATTTGCTTATTTAATTATTGGTAATGGCACGAGCGACAATAATCGTTCTAATTTATTTAGGGTTGATGAAACAGGTGTTATTGTTGACCAAGGTATAAAACTAAAACGTTCTGATAGCGCGGTTTTAAATTTAAAGGTCGATAATTTAAGTGCAAATAGAACTATACAGTTACCGAATAAAGATGGTACATTAGCGTTGATGGAAGACATTGAGGCTGGCTATTTAAAATTGACCGGCGGTACTGTAACAGGAAATACCTCGTTTACAAATTCAGTTGCTATAACTGATTTAAACGCAGGACAATTGGTTGTAAATGGACCGGCTTCGATTGCGAATAATTTAAATGTAGGCGGATTAATTAATAATTTTAAAATTAATGTAGGTACCGGTATTGATGCGAATAACGTCAGAACTACGAATGGTATGTGGATTAGTGCCGCATCTATTACTAATGCGGCAATTACAAATCATGGGGTATTATTGGGTTTTGCTAGCGTAGGTACTCCTTTTCAAATGTATATTGCTGATTCTACTCATCAATATATATATAAGCGTTCTTGGGATGGTACTAATGCAATATGGAAAGATTGGACTAAGTTATATGCAGGTTATGCAGATAGTGCAGGAACCGCAACTAGTGCTCCGAATTATTTACCTTTAGCGGGCGGTACATTAACTGGAGATTTATTATTCTCAGATAGTAGTACCAATACCAGACAAATTAGAGGAGTTGTTGGTGGTAACGACTATTGGCGCATAGCAGGTGGTGCGACAGCTGGAAATGCGGGGTGGATGGAAATTGCTACTGCAGATGATGGCAATGAGCCAATATATGTGAGGCAATATACTGGAGCCTATACTACAGTTAAACGTACCTTAACTTTATTGGATGCTGATGGACATACTACACTACCAGGTCTTTTAAAGGTTTCACTTAATTCTAATACAGTAACTATTGGTTCACAAAATGCCAATTTTACACATATATATAATAGTGCTAGTATTCCTTTTATATTTAATAATTCGGTTTTAACTACTAGTGGTACCTTAGGTAATACTTCTTATCCTTTTAGTGGATTGTGCTTGAAAGGTCCAATTAGTTATAAAGGTACGCAAGCCACTATTGATATGATTAAATTTAAAGATAATACTGCTGATATATATGGAAATGGTATAATTATTGGTGGCGGTGGTTTAGTAGTAGTTGGTGCTGGTGAGTCTGCTGATTCTGTAGCAGCATCATACACCGCAGGCGCAGAAACCACAATTATAGCAGCTGATAGTAATGTAGAAATTGCTACTGGCGTACAAAATGGGTATACACACGCTGATACAAAGAAATTTGATTTTAATACCAGTGGAGACCTTCATATTCCACGATATGGTTATGCTGCTTATTTAAATCAATCAAGCGGGACAGAAACTCCTTCAGATAGTTCCAATTGGATGTTTACCAATAGTGACGGTTTTTTACGTAAAAGTACACGGCAAAATTTAGAATCTCATATTTATCCATATGAAGCTAAACTTCAATGGGGAGGACAAAATTATGCTGGTACTAGTGGTCCTCTTGACGCTGCTTTGGTTCCAGAGCTTGGAGCAAATAGATTTGCTTTTGCTAAAGCTGCGGGTATTACAGTACAGTATTCAAGAGACACCGGTTCTACTTGGACTGATTATGGTTTAACTGATGCTGAAAAAACTGGTTTATTTAGTAGTGGAACGTGGGTTACTATAGGAAAAGCCGATTCTACAAATAAAGCTACAGCTAATGGGGCGAAGTATCAATTATTAGTGACTTTGTCAACCAATCCTGCAGGTATTTATACAGAGATTAAAAAGTTTGCTATATATGTTTCAACAAGCGGTAGTAATTCATGTACTGTTACTATTCAAAGAGCTTTAGAAAGTACTCCTACAACATTTGTTAATGTTGCTACAGACGTTCCTCTTTCTGGCTGGTCTGGTTGGAATATTATAAATGTTACTCCTTTTACTACTTATGGAAACACCACTACTACTCAAAATGGAAGAGTACGTTTTATTTTTAAAGCTAACGGTGGAAGCACTAGTTACAATGGTTTACAAGTTTGTAAGATTCAAGCTTATGGTGGTGTTGGATGGACAACACCTTCAAATATGGCTTTAAATGGTCATTTGTATACATATGATAGCAGTCAAAATGCAACTTTTCCAGCACAAGTTACGGCAACACAATTTAATGGTAAGGCAACACAAGTAAAAGATAGTAGTAATGGTACAGCAATTACTATAACTTATGCTAAAACAGGACAATCTTCTACATCTTGGTTAGCATCTTGGAATGGATATGAATTAGGATCGATTTCTGCAAGTAAATTTGCTCCAGCATATCAATATAGTACAACCGATTTAACTGCTGGAAGTTCTGCATTAACTACCGGAACTTTATATTTTGTATATGTATAGGAGAACAGACTGATGGCACAAGGAATTTATGTAGGAGTAAGTAGTAAGGCTAGAAAAACTAAAAAATTATATGTGGGAGTTAGTGATAAAGCCAGATTGGTAAAAAAAGTTTATATAGGAGTAGGGGGAAAGGCTCGATTATGTTATGCCTTAGAACCAGAAAAATCTGGAACTGCTACTGCTTTATCGGTAGCTAGATATCTATTGGCTGCGACAAGTGTTGGTAATTATGCTTTGTTTGCGGGAGGAATGGATTATAATTTAAACATGAAAGCTACTGTAGATGCATACAATACTTCATTAACTAGAAGTACTCCAACAGCATTATCAGTAGCTAGAACTATAGGAGCTGCTATAAAAATTGGTAATTATGCTTTATTTGCAGGAGGAGGTGGACCTTCAGCTACTGTAGATGCATATAATACTTCATTAACTAGAAGTACCCCAACAGCATTATCAGTAGCTAGAACTGTACCAGATGCAGCGAGTGTTGGTAATTATGCTTTATTTGGAGGGGGGTGGAACGATTCTGTCCTAACTACTGTAGATGCATATAATACTTCATTAACTAGAAGTATTCCAACAGGATTGTCAGTAGCTAGAAATTCATTAGCCGCTACAAGTATTGGTAATTATGCTTTATTTGCAGGAGGAGGCGGCGGTGTAAATTATTATGCTACTGTAGATGCATATAATAGTTCATTAACCAGAAGTACTCCAACAGCGTTATCGGTAGCTAGGATGGGATTAACAGCAACAACTATTACACCATATGCTTTGTTTGGAGGAGGGATGTCAGCTGGTTCTAATTATACAGTTAATTATTATGCTACTGTAGATGCATATAATAGTTCATTAACCAGAAGTACTCCAACAGCACTGTCGATTGCTAGAACTTCATTAACTGCAGTAAGTGTTGATGAATATGCTTTTTTTGGAGGAGGAACAAATGGTCCTTATTTAGCTACTGTTGATGCATATCATAATTCATTAACTAAAAGTATTCCATCAGGACTATCAGTAGCTAGAAGTTCGCTAGCGGCCGCGAATGTTGGTAATCATGCTTTATTCGGGGGTGGACAAACAAGCAGCTCTGAATCATCTGCTGTTGACGCATACGTTATATAATATTAAGGAGAAAGATAATGTCATTAAAAACTTATGCAATTTGGGATAAAAAGTCCCCTATAATTACTCCAATAGGAGAAGTACTTACACCAGAACAATGGATAGAACGCTATCCTATAGCTGGAATTGATACAATCACCGTAGTATGCGCTGCTGGTGAAATAAATGGTGGCTTTTTTGGTACACTTGGACAAATGGTTCAAATGTATGAAATGCAAGGGGCAGATTTTTCAGAAGCTACCACCGATATAGAAAAACTTGAAGTAATTGAAGCTTTTGAGGAAGCAATAAACAATCCGCCAGATAGGGGTGAATCAACACCAGAAGAACGTATAGCTGCAGCTTTAGAATATAATAATTTATTAAATTCACCAGTAATAAATACTGATGACCCGGATATGGATTAGGAGAGATATATATGAATTACGAAAGAGTAAAGAAAAACTGGGAAGACGGTCTTTTTGACCTTAATGCTCTTAAACGTGCTTATGCAGTAGGAGTGATTACAAAAGAACAATATCGTTATATTAAATCTTTACCACAAAAGGGACAAGAGATAAATAATTAAAAATAAATTAGACCTCAATCGAGGTCTTTTTTATTGCAAAAAATTTTTTTAACCTCTGACTCAAAAAGTTATAACCTCCTAATCCAAAAACCACTTTCCTTATGAGTAAGGAAGTTCAACCTTTTTTACAAATAAGTTCAACTTACCAAGACACCTACCTGAACTTCCTTACCTAATCCGCTGATAGGCACAAGACTTAATTCCTTGAGCCT
>OCVV011167919.1_pt1 | contig 14639 bp, 9 predicted proteins | sample 1539721 | NCBI WGS metagenome assembly OCVV01 (sample SAMN02144230, study PRJEB22623) | gut metagenome | biome: sheep rumen | host: Ovis aries | place: New Zealand
CTGCGGATGGAGCATGCTAGCGGCTTGTGCCCCCAACGTTGACAGAGGTGGGGAAGTGATTCGTATCGATTGCCGTGACGTCAGGGTTGTTGACCTGGATAACTATACTCCCATCCTGATTCAGGCTGACCATATTCTCGGAACTATAGAACATGTCTGTTTTCTAGAGAGTGTAATGCTTATTCATGAAAGAGGAACCTTGTCTGGATATGGTTTTGAGACAGGGGAAATGCTCCACTTATATTCGCAAAAGGGGCGTGCCTCCGATGAGTATGTTTCGCTTTGGGGATTCAATACCGGAAACGGGCGGTTGTATCTTCAGGATTTTTCAGGAGGAAAGACGCTTGTTTATTCTCCTGAAGGGGAACTCTGCGAAGTTCTTTCCGGGGGTGGCGATCCCAAAACATTCCAGGCCTTTGCCGTTCAGAAAGATGGACGTATCATCGGAAAGAGATCCTTTCAGGGAATGCCAACCCCCGAACTCTCTCTTTGGGACAAGGATCTGCATTATATGACTGACCTGACGGATGAACTGAAAATCCAGTCCGGCATCATGCTGTCCTACCCTTTTTCTTACGGGCCGGATGGAGAAATTCTGTATATACGCTATTTTCGGAACCAGATTTATTCTGTTTCGAATGAGGGTGTCCGTATCAAGTACGAGGTGGATTTTTGCAGTCGTAATTTCGAGGTGATGAAAGACGGGAAAGATGAATATGATGCACTTGACCATTTCAATCAATCCAAAGGAAAGGCATCTTTCATCTCGCAAGTATATGAAGATGAGAAGACGTTGTCTTTTTCCTTTATCATGAGCCCGGAAGGGGCTGCTCTGGCTGTCTACGACAAGGTAGAAGGAGCATCATCTGTTATCCGCTTTGTCACGCGAGATGAATTCGGCTATGCCGTTTCGCATATGGGTGTGTGTTACGTCTTCACCCAGAATGAGGATGGGGCCACTTTCTGTTACCCGATTCCGTTACGGGATTTGAGGATTACTTAACGGGTGATGCATGAGACGAACGGGAATCATTGATCTGCTGGTGATGGGACTTGCCCTCTGGCTCGTGACCGAGTCGGGCGCAGGTCTTGGGCAGGTGTTCCGTTCGCTGGTTTATCGGGTGCCCCTTCGCATGGTCATAGGAGGATTTGCCAATTCGGGCCCTTATGGCGGTTTTGTGGCCGTCACAACTGCCGTGTGCGCCGCTTATGGGTTGAAAAAGCATGAGGGGGCCCATTTATATATTGTTTCCAGAATTGCCCTTCTGGCTGCTTTGATGGGCATTCTGATTCTTCCTTCCACGTTGAGTCGCAGCGCTTGGGCTGGTCTTGCTGTCTGCCTTGCAGTGATGGCGATGCGATCCCGAAAGGTGCGAATAATTCTTGCACAAAGAACGTGGCTTCTTCCTCTGGGGATTAGTGCAGTCCTTGTTCTTGCCTTGGTTGCCTTTGTCATCAAGAAGGATTCTGCGGTAGGTCGTCTTCATATTTGGCATATGGAGCTGTTGGCCATTTTCAGACATCCGCTTTCGGGCGTGGGCCCCGGTCATTGGCCGAATGCATATGCGCAGGCTCAAGCGCTTTATTTCAGCGCTGCACCTCGATCTGCATTGGAGGTTCGTGTGGCGGGATGCCCGGAATATGCCTTCAATGAGTATCTCCGTATTGGCGTGGAATACGGACTTGTGGGCCTTGCTCTTGCCATCGGGGCGGCGGTTTGGGGTTGTCGGACGCTGCTTGTGAAGAATAATCCCTTGGGATACGGGGCCTTGGCACTGGCTGTTTTTGCCGCGGGTTCTTATCCTTCATCAGTTTGGCAGTTTCGTGTATTGGAAGTGCTCTTCTTGATATCCGCATTGTGGGAGAGGAGCCGATGGGTCGTATCAGCAGTCTTTGTTGGAACCTTATGTATCTTGACAGTGGCACATCGAAAGGATTATGTTCAGTATAAAGAAGCGGAATCCCAGTGGAAGGCATCCCGACCAATTATGCAAATCACGGAATTCGAAGGCGTTTCCGAAGATATGAAAGAACTGTATCCCGTTTTGCGGAACAACTATCGGTTCGTATATGACTATGGATATGCCCTTTTCAAGGATGGTTGTTATAGTGAGAGCATCCGGATTCTCTCCGAAGGAACGGAGCGTTCCTGTGATCCCATGTTTTACAATATTCTGGGGCGGTGTCATGAGGCGATGGGGGAGTATGACGCAGCTGAACAGGCTTATTGCTATTCGCATGCGCTGGTCCCCGGGCGGCTGTATCCCCTTGTGCTCCTGAAGGAAATGTATGAACGGATAGGACGGGAAGATCGGATACCATCCGTCATGGAAGAGGCAGCCCGGATTCCGGTGAATCGTCGGAACCGTGCTATGATGGACCTGACAGAAAGACTCGGACTATGAGGACGCGTATTATATCTTTGTTGATTGCGATGTCTGCGATTCTTTCCTGCCGGAATGTCCGGTTGGAAAAGGCTTTGAAACTGGCCGGGTGCAACCGTCCTGCTCTGGAAAATGTGTTGGATAGATACCGCAGGGAAGGCGATACCCAGAAACGGAGGGCTGCCGAGTACCTGATTGTCAATATGCCATTCCATTTCGGCTATGAGGGCGAGGCGCTGGAAGAAAGCAAAGTGTTTTTCCGCCTGATCCGGGAGAATCCGCAACAGGATTTCGACTCCTTAGCTCTTGTTATCCGGGAGAAAACCGGTCCGGGTTCGGACCGGATCCGGGTCCGTGATATTGAGAAGATCAATGCGGATCTTCTTTCCGAAAACATTGACTGGGCATTTCTGGCATGGCGCACCCAGCCCTGGGGCAAAAGTTATGATTTTGATACCTTCTGCGAATACGTCCTTCCGTACAGGATTGGAACGGAGGCACTGTCTCCCTGGAGGAAGCGGTTTTATGAGACATTCAATCCGCTGCTAGACGACTTCCGCCACTGTGATACCCTGGATATCACAGACCCGGCCGCAGCTCTGGCTTTTCTGATTGAAAAGATGAACCTGCCGGAACCGGTTTTCACCTCTGCCACTCCGGTTCCCTTCCCGAACATCGGCCCGGAATGGTCATCCTATATGACGGGTACTTGCCGGGATATGACGGATTATATCATGTATGTGGCGCGGGCTGTCGGCATTCCGGTGGCCAGGAATTTCACTGTCCGGTGTGACCGTTTGAATGGCGGGCATGACTGGGGAACAGTTCTGGGCCGGGAGAAGGAATACTCCATTTTCTTTTATCCGCCGTCGCTGGTTCCTTTGGACCGGGAACTGATGACTTCTTCCTTCAAGACCAAGGCCTTCCGTGAACGTTTCAGCCCGGATCTGAAGGCATACCGATATGCAAAGAAGAACCGGGACGATACGTATCCGGGTTTTGCCGTTCCGATGTATACGGATGTGACGGAGAAGTTTACGCAGGCCTTTGTGGATGTACTGTCTTTCCCGCTGGATTCCCTCTATGAGCGGGTGTCTGCTCGCGTAGCGCTCTATCTTTGTTCCAGTTCCCGCATGGACTGGATTCCGGAGCAACTTTCGTATCCTGGTCGCCGGACCGTGGATTTCCATTCCCTGCAGGCAGGTGAAGTTTTACGGATCGGACGATACCGGATGGGCGTACTGGAGATGCTTTCCGACCCGTTTACCGTGGACGCGGAAATGAACCGACTGCATTTCTTCCGGCCAGAGCCTCATACCGCCCGCGCCGTGCTTTATTCCAAGTTTACCGTGAACGGGGAAGAGCTTTTGTTCCGCAACAACATGACCGGAGGAGTGGTGGAGGGCAGCGCCTCTCCCGATTTTTCCCATGCCGATACCCTTTATGTCATTTCGGAGGCACCGCACAGAAAATTCAGTTATGGGAGGATTGCTTCTCGGAAACCTCACCGCTATGTCCGATACAGAGGACGTCCCGGTTCCCATTCCGAGATTGCCGACCTGACCTTGTTTGACTCCGATGGCGCTCCTCTTTCGGGAAAGATAATCCTTCCTGCCGATTCCCTTGCCGGGGAAAGGAAGAATCAGGCGGCATATGTTTTTGACGGTCTGACGACAACCTCCTATCACTGCGAAATGCCGTCCGGCGGCTGGGTCGGGATGGATTTCGGCTCGCCCAAAACCGTTGCCACTCTCCGCTATACTCCGCGCAACCGGGACAATTTCGTAACGCCCGGAGATACTTATGAGTTATACTATATGGACCGCCGGTGGAAATCGCTGGGAACCCTTGTTGCCGAGTCTGACAGCGTTGTCTTCGAAGGCGTTCCGGGAAACGCCATCCTTCTCCTCGCGGACAAAACTGCCGGGCAACAGGAACGGATTTTTACCTACGAGAAGGGTGTACAAGTGATGCGATAACCGATGAAAATGGGAAAAGTAATATGGATTTTGCTGGCTCCGGTGCTGCTCTATGCCCTGGGGCGCGTGCTCGTTACGGACCGGTTCATGGTCCGGGGGGAATCCATGAAACCGGCTTTTCATGATGGGGAAGGTGTCTGGGTGAACAAGCTGGTGTTCGGCCCGAGAATCTATACGGGATTTGATTTTTCGAACCCTGATCTTCATGCGGCCCGTCTGCCTGGAATGCGGCGGATCCGGGCCGGCGACGTGGCTCTGTTCAACTGCCCCTATGGCCGGGATTCTGTGAAAATCCAATTCAGAATCAATTATGTCTATCTAAAACGGTGCGTTGGTGCTCCGGGAGATACCCTTTCCATTGCGGATGGATTTTATGTGAACCGTGCCTTCCCTGGGATTCTGGGTGATTCGCTGTCACAGGCCCGCTTGGCCCATATCCCGGACTCGCTGCTCCCGGGGCTTCCGATATTTCCCTTTTCAGACCAATTCGGATGGACGGTTCGAAATGCCGGGCCGATGGTTATCCCGGCGAAAGGCAGGAAGATTACCCTGAATGAGAAGTATGCTGCCCTTTATGGTCAGGCCATAGAATATGAGACGGGGAACAAGCCATTGGCAGACGGAAGCGTCTATGTATTTCAGAAGGATTATTATTATTTCAGTGGAGACAATGTGGTGAATTCCAGAGACAGCCGATCTTTCGGGTTTGTTCCGGAAGACTATATCATCGGTGTGGTCCCACAAAAGAAAAGGCGAACGGACAGATGAATAGCTATATGACGAAAAGAACACTGCATGTTAGCATATGGGCCATGTTGTTGTGCAGTGCCCTTCATGCACAGACGATGACTTTGGAGGAGGCGATCTTCGAGGCCAGGGGGCACTCCGTGCAGGCGCTGGCCGCCCGGAACGAGTTCATATCAGCCTATTGGGCCTACCGTTCCTATGAAGCGAGCCGGCTTCCCTCCTTCGTGCTGTACGGGAACCTCATGAATTTCAACCGGTCCTTGAATCTGCTTCAGAACTACGAGACAGGCGAAATGGTTTATTCCGGGACTTATAACCTGCAGAACAGCCTGGGACTGGCGGTCAATCAAGCCGTAACCTGGACGGGCGGAACGTTGACACTGTATTCTGACCTGTCCCGGATCGACCAGTTCAAAAACGTCGGAAGCCTGACCTGGTACGCACAGCCGGTTACGCTATCCTATAACCAGCCGCTTTTTGCCTATAATCGTTACAAGTGGGACAAACTGATCGAACCAAAAGCTTATCGAAAGAGCAAGCGGGTTTATCTGGAAACGATGGAGGATGTTTCCATTAACGCCTCGAGTGCCTTTTTCGACCTGATGTTGGCACAGCTCCGGCAAGAAACGGCCCGGGCCAACTATGAGGATTCAGCCGTGATGAGGGAGATTGCCCGGACACGGCTCTCCCTGGGAAGCGTCACCCGGGATGAATTCCTCCAGCTGGAAATGCGGATGCTAACCGACAGCATCCAGATTAATGAGACGTCGGTAATGGTACGGGAAGCGCAGATGCGACTGAATTCGCTACTGGGCTATGATGAGAAAGCCGAGGTGCAGCCCGTCTTCCGGGAGGTGCTGCCGGACCTGTTGCTGGATTATGACCGGGTTCTTGAACTGTCCCTGGAGAACTCATCCTTCCCGCTCCAGAATGAGATCAATATCCTGGAGGCCCGCTCTGCCGTTGCCAAGGCCAAAGCGGACCGGGGAATCTCGATGAGTTTCAATGCCCGTTTCGGTCTCTCCAACACGGCGCCGGAGCTGCAGGGGGTGTACCGTCGTCCGCTGAACCAGGAGGTCGCCGGGTTGAGTTTCAGTATCCCCATCTTCGACTGGGGCCTGGGCCGGGGCCGGGTCCAGAAAGCCCAGGCGGCCGAGTCCGTTGTGGAGGCACGTGCGCAGCAGGACGAGAATGATTTCCGCAGGCGGGTCTTTTCCGAGGTGGCGCAGTTCAACAGCCAGCGGGGCCAATGCCAGGTATCGGCAAGGGCTGCGGACATTTCCGCCGAACGCTATTCCCTGGTGCAGGAACGCTTCCGTGACGGATCCGTAACCGTGACTGAACTTGTCAACGCGCGTCAGGAGAAGGACAATGCACAGGTCCAGTATGTCACGGATATCGGCAACTACTGGCAGTCATACCTGAGCCTGAGAAAACTGACCTTGTACGATTTTTTGAAAGACAGACCCCTTGATATTGACACACAAGAACTATTGGGAGAATGAAAAGGATCATGCACATCGCGATGGTTGGCCTGCTTCTGCTGACCGTTGCCTGCGGCCGGAGGGGTGAATCCGGCGGGAAGGAAGCAACGTCCGGGGACAGACTGCGGTATCGGAGCGAAGAGAACCGGGTTGAGGTCATCACCTTGGAAAAGAAGTCTTTTCCGGCGCAGATTCTGTCGAACGGGAAGGTCTCGGCCCGACGGAAGGCTTCGCTGTCCTTCGGGACAGGCGGGGCCCTCCGGTCTGTTGCTGGCAGGAACGGGACACGCGTCCGCAGGGGCGAGGTAATCGCACGCCTGGACCGTCCCGACCTGGAGCTGGCTGTGGCATCGGCCGAAATTACGCTCCGTCAGGCCAGACTGGATTATCTGGACCGGCTGGCCGGACAGGGATATGCCCCGGCTGATTCGGCCCGGATTCCGGCCCAGACCCGGGAAATGGCCGCCACGAGGTCGGGCTATGCCTCAGCCCTGAACAACCTGGAAAAGGTCCGCCTGGAGCTGGCCGGCACCGTCCTCCGTGCTCCCTTTTCCGGGGTCATTGCCGATCTTCAGCAGAAGGTATTCGACCAGGTTTCCACCGGTGCGTTCTGCACCCTGATCGACGACGGTGGGATGGACGTCACCTTTTCCGTAATGGAATCGGACGTCCATCGGATCTCTCCCGGAATGGTCATCCGGGTCATCCCTTTTGCCGGTTCGGAAACAGAGTACTCCGGGAGAGTTACGGCCGTCAACCCGTCGGTCAGCAGGAACGGTCTGGTCGAGGTGACCGGCAGCCTGGAGGGAACGACCTCCCTGCTGGACGGAATGAACGTCCATGTCATCGTCGAGCGCATCCTTTCCTCCTGTCTGGTGGTTCCTAAGAGCGCCGTGGTCATCCGGGACAACCTCAATGTCCTTTTTACCTACACAGATGACGGTATTGCGCATTGGGTATATGTGAACATCCTGGACGCCAATGCGGAATCCTATGTCGTGGAGGCGAACGCCAGCCGGGGGGCATCCCTCTCCGAAGGGGATGAAGTCATCGTCACGGGCAACCTGAATCTGGCCGACGGGTCCAGGGTCGTTCTCGAAGAGCCTTCCCGGTAATGGTCCGGTACTTCATAGACCGGCCGATTGCCGTCACGATGGTCCTTGTGGCCATCCTTGTCCTGGGCGTTGTCAGCATCGGGCACCTGCCCCTTTCCCTGATTCCTGACGTGAATATTCCCTACATTACGGTTCAGGCCGAGGCTCCGGACATGTCGGCCCGGGAGTTGGATGTGTCCGTTGTCCGGCCGCTGAGAAGCCAGTTCCAGCAGATAGACGGCGTGGCGGGCATAACCTGCGAATCGAAGGATGGCAGTGCCCGGATCCGTCTGTCCTTTCCTCATTCGGACGATATCGACTACCGCTATATCGAGGTCAACGAGAAACTGGACCGGACAATGGGCTCTCTCCCAGAGATCAGTCGCCCCAAGGTACTGAAGGCCAGGGCGACGGATATCCCGGTCTTCTATGTCAACATCACGGGCAGCGGCGATTTCCTGGAACTCAGTCACTTTGCACAGGATATCATTGTGCGGCGTATCGAGCAGCTGGACGAAGTCGCGATGGTGGATGTCAGCGGCTTGGAAGAGCCCGAGATTCTGATCCTTCCGGATGAGGAGCGCCTTCAGGGCGCCGGCATCGGCGTTGCTGAGATGGAGGCATTGGTCTCATCGGCAGACATCCGCCTGGGCAGCCTGACCATCCGGGACGGGCAATACCGGTATGGCGTCAGGTTCCAATCAAACGCTGCAAATGCCGATGATATCCGGAACCTTTGGCTGAATCATAACGGGAAACTGCTGAAACTGGGAGATATTGCAAGCGTGGAGGTTGTCCCGGCACCTCGTTCCGGGATGCTGACCTATGACGGAAAGCCGTCGTTGAGCCTGGCCGTCATCAAACAGAGCGATGCCAGGATGGCCGATCTCCGCCGGGCGATGGACTCCCTGCTGGGGGCGTTCAAGTCCGACTATCCCGGCGTGGAGTTTTCCATCATCCGGGACCAAACCCTGTTGCTGGACTACTCAATCAACAGCCTGATTCTGAATATCATCATCGGCATCCTGCTGGCGTGTGCAGTCATTTTCCTGTTCATGAAGGACTTCCGGAGCCCGATGCTGGTTGCGCTGACCATTCCTTTCTCTCTGGTTTTTTCGATGCTCCTGTTCAGGATCCTGGGAATGTCGCTGAACATCATTTCCCTTTCGGGACTGCTGCTTGGAGTGGGCATGATGACGGACAATACCCTCATCCTGGTGGACAATATCACGGGACGTTGGCTTCGTGGAGAACCGCTCCGGGAGTCCGTGGTGAAGGGAACCGGTGAAGTGGCAGGCCCCATGCTGAGCTCTATCCTGACCACCTGTGCCGTGTTCATCCCCCTGGTGAGCGTGAACGGGGTGGCGGGAGTGCTTTTCAGGGACCAGGCGCTGGCTATTGCCATTGTCCTTTTCGCATCGTGGACCGTTACGATGACGGCTGTGCCGGTCTATTATTGGTGTCTGTACCGTCGGCAGGAGACTTTCAAGGAGGGCAGGTGGGCGGCCCGGTTCGCTTTTGTGCGGACCATGGAACGCTGGGAACTGCGTTGGAGTCGGTGGATGCTCAGCCATCGTTGGGTGGCCTGGGCCATCGTCGTCGGCTCTTTCCTTGGAGGCATCCTGCTGTTTATCTTGCTTCCCAAGTCCTATCTTCCCGAAATCACGCAGCACGATATGATGATGCGGGTGGACTGGAACAGCAGTGTTTCCCCGCAGGAAAACCTGCGGCGCTGTACCGGCCTGGAGGAGATAGCGGGGGCGGAAGAGACGATGACGATGGCGGGCGTGCAGCAGTTCGTGCTGGATCATGACAGTGACATCGGAAGCGGGGAAGCACTGGTTTATATGAACTTCCGGGACCAGCAGGAGTTGGATCGTGCACGCGGGAGCTTGGCGGAATATATGGACAGGATCTGGCCTGGGGTTCCGTATGCCTATGAACCATCGGGAAACATCTTCGATATGGTGTTTCCGGATCGTGAGGCCTCGCTGGTCGCCCGCCTGCGGCCGGTCTCTTCCGACGAGATCGACCTGTCGTCCCTGCGGGAGTGCATGGCTTCTATCAAAAAAACACTGCCCGGGGTGGATATCGCCTCCATCCCCGCCAAAGAGCAGGTGCTCTTTGTGACCGATGCCCGGCAGATGGCACTGTACGGGATTGGTTTTCCTGCCCTGATGTCCTCTTTGCGCAGTGCTCTGGACAGTGACCGGATCCTGAACATCGTCCAAGGGGACCATACCGTACCTGTGGTGCTGGGATACGGCAAGAACGACCTGTCCGGTTTGCTTGATGCGGTGACGGTCCGGGGAGCAGAAGCTGATATTCCGCTTTCTCATATTCTCCGGCGGACGATGACCGAAGACTTGAAGACCATCGTGTCCGGGCCGGAAGGTGAATTCTATCCGCTTGGGCTAGACGTCCCTTACCGTGAGGTGGAGCATACGAAATCGGAGGTCCGCCGGGTGGTGGCCGGGGACGGACGTTTCGAGGTCGGTTTTTCCGGTTCATGGTCCATGACCAGCGGGATGATCCGCGATCTGGCCGTGACGGCTTTCCTCGCCATCGTGCTTTTGTTCCTTATCCTTGCCGCCCAGTTTGAGTCCGTCGTCCAGCCGGTCATCATCCTGTTGGAAATCGTCATAGATGCATTTGCTGCGCTGGCCGTCCTCTTCCTGTGCGGTGAAAGCATCAACCTGATGTCCCTGATTGGTTTGGTGGTGGTCACAGGCATCGTCATCAACGACTCCATCCTGAAAATCGATACGGTGAACCGCCTTCGGAGAGAAGGTTTGGGTGTGGAAGATGCCATTCTGGAGGCCGGACACCGCCGGCTGAAAGCCATTGTCATGACCTCCCTGACAACGGTCCTTGCCGTCTGTCCTTTCCTGATCCGTGGTAACATGGGCTCCGACCTCCAGTATCCCTTGTCCCTCGTAATCATCGCGGGGATGACGGCGGGAACCTTGGTGAGCCTTTTCGTTGTCCCGGCCTTGTACGACTGTTTGTACCGGATGAAACGCTGACAGTCATGCAAAGGGTTCACAGATATTCCTCTTTTTCGGTTATCTTGGTGACGGCCGCCTTGTCCTTGGCAGGGTTTATTGGCGTCCGGGGGCTCAATTTGCGGTATGCTCCTGCTCCGAGAGGTCGTTCCCTGACGGTGACGGTGTCCCTTCCAGATGCGTCTCCCGCCGTGATAGAGGCCGAGGTGACTTCCCGGCTGGAAGCATCCCTGGCCGGGATGCAGGCCTGCCGTGGAATCTCGTCCACATCCAGTGTGGGATATGCGTCCATCATGATGGATATTGACAAAGGAGCTGACCTTCAGGCCGTTCGTTTTGAGGCTTCCACCCGGATTGCCAATTTGTGGCCATCCTTTCCTCCGGGCACTTCCTATCCGTTGCTATCGTCCGGAGGATCCGAATCCGGAGGAGGACAGGTGGTCTGGCAACTCAACAGTCCATTGCCAGCGGCACGGATAGCGGAATTCGCAGCGTCACAGGTCATTCCGGCCCTTTCCGCCGTAAGTGGAGTCAATCAGGTGGACGTGTCCGGTGCCACACCGTTCGAGTGGGTTGTAACCTATGATTATGACAAGGTTTCCGCCCGGGGTATTCACGGCACTGACATCGCGGAAGCCATCCGAGCGGCGAACGGAAGCCAGGTCGTCGGACTTTGGAACGACGGCGGCCGGATGATGACGGTGCGCCTGTCAACAGATGCAGTAGAGGATTCTTCCGCCTTCTATGACATCCCTGTTAGCTGTCCAGGATCCGGGAAATGGGTCCGTCTGGGCGAAATAGCCACTTTCGCCTATCAAGAGAGCGAACCGTCGTCCTATTTCCGCCTGAACGGTCTCAATACGGTCACCTTGTACGCTACGGTGTCGGATCAGGCTAATCTGCTGACTGCTTCCAAGGCGCTACGCACGGAAATGTCCCGCCTGGAGCGGGATGTCTTTCCCGATGAAATCGAGGTGCATTTGAGCTACGATTCTTCTGAATATGTGCGAGGGGAACTGAAGAAAATCATATTCCGGACGTTCTTGTGCCTTCTGATCCTGCTCGTGTTTTCGTTTCTGGCCACACGTTCCTGGAAGCAATTGCTCGTCCTGATTCTTTCGCTTACGGCTGGATTATCCGTCTCTTTGGGCGTTTACCGCCTGATCGGACTTCCCGTTCACATCTATACGCTGGCAGGCGTGACGGTTTCCTTCGGAATTATGATTGACACGTCCATCCTGATGATCGACCATTATGGCAAGTATCGGAACCGGCGTGCGTTCAGCGCTGTTTTCTTTGCCGTCATGACAACAGTTGCCGCCCTCTTGATGACGCTGCTCCTTCCTGAAGATGAGAAGCTCGAATTGGAGGACTTTATTCTTGTAATATCGGTCAACCTGTCCGTGATGCTGCTGGTGTGTCGTTTCTTTGTGCCGGCCCTGATGGATGTGATGAATCCGCCGCAAAAGCGGGCTCTGGCAATGCGGAACCTTCGCCGACGTGCTTCCGTACGGTCGTTCTACGGTCGTTTCATTGCCTGGGGAATGCGTCATCGTTGGGTCTTCCTGGTGGCATTGGCCTTGCTGTTCGGTCTGCCTGTTTATTTAATACCCGAGGCTTCGACATACCAGGAGAATGAACGTTCATTCTGGGCGGTGCTAGTACGCTGGAACCCTTATGCAAGTCATCGGGATGAGGTTGACCGGGTGCTTGGTTCGCTATCCGGGCGTTTTTACCGAAGCCTGGAAAGGTCGAACATCCGCCGGGAACCAGCCCGGATGCAATTGACCATCCGGGCTGGGATGCCCGAAGGATGTACGGTGGCGCAGCTGAATGAAATTGTGGGGAAGATGGAGAAATACCTTTCTCAATTCGATCAGATCGAGTCTTTTACTACCAGCATCAGAAATTATAATGATGCCAGGATCGATGTCCGTTTTCGGAAAGAGTGGGAAGATACGACATTCCCATATCAACTGAAGGGCGAGGTGACGGAAGCTGCGATTGACTTTGGCGGGGCAAACTGGATGATCAGCGGTGTGGATGACAATTATTTCAATAACAATGTCGTCATGGATTACAAGTCGCAGCAGATTACGCTCCGGGGATACAATTTCGAGAAATTGCATGCCTATGCCGATCAACTGGTGGAGCGACTGAAGGAAAACAGGAGGGTGTCTGGCCCGGAAATCTGGGCGGGAGGCTGGTGGGGCCGGCCCGCCACGGAAATCGGAATGAAATATGACCGGGAAGCCCTCGCTGCCCTGGGTGTGAGTCCCTATGCCTATTATAGTGCGCTGTCGGACCGGTTGTATTCCACTTCGGCAGGCAGGATCGTTCAGTCATCCGTTCCGGTAAACATCATGGTGAAGTCCTCCGAGGAGGAACGTTTTGATCTCTGGCATGTGCGGTCTGTTCCGATCCCCGTAGATTCGACGGAAATCGCCCTGGGCGGGATTGGGGACATCGGCAAACAACGTACTGCCGTGGATATCAATCGTTCCAACCAGTCTTATTCGCTGTCGGTTAACTATGACTTCGTCGGGAGCGGCCTGCTGGCTGCAAAGTTTTCGGAAGAAGCCGTGGCTTGGATGAACAATGAAGTCCTGCCCGTCGGATACAAGGCGGAAGGACGGAATGTTTCCTGGGGGAGGGCCCGCAGCCAGAGTGACCTGGGACTCATCCTGTTGATCATCCTCGTCATCTACGGGATCCTTGCCGCAGCCTTCGAGTCTTTCCGGTATCCGTTGGCCGTCATCCTGATGATCCCCGTGTCTTTCTTGGGTCTTTTCCTGGCATTCGGCTTTGGTTCCCTGTCTTTCGACCAGGGGGGATTGGCTGCTCTGGTCATGTTGTGTGGCATAACGGTTAATGCCGGTATCTACTTGGTGCCAGAATATCAGTCCGTTCTCCGGGCCGGAACGACGTCGGTCCATGCGTACAAAGTGGCCTTTAGCCGGAAAGTTACGCCTGTTTCCCTGACCCTTCTGTCCACAGTGCTGGGCCTGATGCCTTTTTTGTCGGACGGACCTTCGGAGGTGTTCTGGTTCGATTTTGCCATCGGTACGATCGCCGGACTTACGATGTCCGTTGTTGCATGGCTGTTCTTCCTTCCGGTTTTCGTGTGCAGGAACTAGACCTAATGGATCAGTATCCGTTCCAGTGGACCTTCTCCGGAGCCCATTTGTCTTTTGGGGCCGGCTGTTCGGCCGGATAGCCGATGGGGAGGATGCTCACGGGGATAATGTGCTCTGGGAGTCCGAATTCCCTGGCGAGCCCCTGGATCCGGTCTTCATTGGGCCAGCCGCCCACCCAGACGCTGCCGAGACCGAGGCTCTGTGCGGCGAGAAGGATGTTTTCGCTGACGGCGGAAAGGTCCGCCATCCAGTTCCCGGTGTCGCCTTCAAAGGTCTTTTGCAGGTTGGCACAGGGAATGATGACGACCGGCGCCGTGGCGACGAAATCGTTGCCTCCCAGACCCCGTGCGACTTTCTCCCGTGCCTCCGGAGTGGTCAGGACCAGGAATTCCCAGGGCTTCCGCTCCGGGCTCTTTTCCGGGTCTGCTGCAGGAAAAGACCAGGACGAATGCTGCGTAGAGAATCGGGATCAAGCGTTTCATGGGAAAGATGCTTTGTCAGGCCAAAGATAACTCCCGCCCCTTTAAATACCCTTAACCGGGACATTAACGGAGCTGTTCCGTGGCGGTTTTAGAATTTTTTAAGCGTTTTTTAACAGGTTCCCGCTCCCTTTCCGGGAGAACGGGGTTATCTTTGCATAAAACCGGTTCCTGATGAAAACTACGCGTATCCTGTTCCTTTCCCTGTCCCTCCTAGTGGCGGCCTGCACGCCCAAATCCTTCGTGTCCATCGACGGGACCACCCTGGTCGGAACGGACGGGAAGCCCTTCCTCATCAAGGGAACCAACCTCGGGAACTGGCTCAACCCG
>OCVV011316227.1_pt1 | contig 14639 bp, 8 predicted proteins | sample 1539721 | NCBI WGS metagenome assembly OCVV01 (sample SAMN02144230, study PRJEB22623) | gut metagenome | biome: sheep rumen | host: Ovis aries | place: New Zealand
ATTGAAAAACTCAATTAATTGATCGTTTGAAATAAGTTTATTGTATTGTTCTTTCATTTTTTGATATTTGCTTAAAACATCTTTTTCTCTTGCTTTAGCAATATTCATTATCTCATCATAATAATCAACGAATTTATTTACAACACGGTCATCAAGTAAGCCATCTTTAGCTTCACGTTCAAGTACACCAATTATTTCATCATCATCATAAGAGTTTTTATAACTACGCTTGCTGTATAAGGCACTTGCCACATCAGCAACCATAATTATCTTATCACCTATTGATAAATCTCTTGCAACAAGGCCAAGTGGGTAACCACTTCCATCTAAGCGTTCATGATGTCTACTTGCTATAGCGATAACTTCATCACTAAAGCTTCCTTGAAGTATTTCTTTAGTATATTCAACATGATGCTTCATAAGCTCATATTCTTCACCTTCAAGCTTGTTTGGTGAAGTAAGTATATTAACAGGTATTCTAATCTTACCAATATCATGAACTAACCCTGCAATATATATTTCTTCAACTCTTGCTTCTGATAATCTAAACTTTTGTGCTATATATTTAGCTATTTCAGCTGTTGTAATAGTATGTGCTAAAGTTTCATGATTATGGAATTCAAAAATATAATTTGTAGTTTCTATAAATCCCATTAAATCTTCATCAGTATAATTAGCCTTAGAAATATAACTTGATGTTTCATAAACATATAGTGAAGATCTAGAATTTAATTTTTCTAATATCTCAGGTTCCTTCTTTAGCATTCTAAGAAGCTTTCTTACTTGTTCCGGATGGAATTGAGATTTAGTATCAACTTTAATTAAATCTGTTATTTCTTCTAGGGTATATTCCATATAGTCATATAAAACTATTTGGTTAATTAATGTCATTAATAAACCTAAATAATAATCTTTATATGCTGGATCATCTTCTGATACCATGCCTTCAACATATCTTGCTTTATAAAACATTAATGGACGCGCAACATCCCCTAGTGGTGAACAGTATTTTAAGAATGTGTAGCTTGATGCAGCTGCATAAGCATGATTGTCCTTTGGAACTTCACCATCATTATAAAATGTACCAATATCTTTAAGCATACTTAATAATACTAGTTTTGGTGTATCTTCATCAGTCATTTCATAATATTCTAAATATTTCTTTAGAATATATGCATTTTTAAGACCACTATCGATATAAATATTATCGATTTCCCTTAATACTTTTCTTAAATATTTAATTATTGTACTTGTTGTAAAGTTTTCCATACAAACCTCCTAAAAGAATGGGGCAAAAATATTTAATATAAATGCTATAAACTTTTGATAGGTTGGAGAATCCTTCCAATCCTGATAAGTTATTAATTTAGATTTTGATAGTGCACTATAGTAGTCTTCTTTCATTTTAAGTATTTCTTCATTATGCATGATAAGCGCACCACATTCATAATGTAAAAATAAACTTCTATAATCCATATTTATTGTACCACAAAATGCGTATTCATCATCAACAATTATATTTTTAGCATGATTAAATCCTGGTGAGAATTCATAAATCTTTACATTTGAAAGTAATAACTTACGATAGTTTGCTCTACCCATATAGTTTGGAGCTTTTTTATCTGGAATACCAGGCATTAGTAGACATACCTCAACACCGCTTTTTGCTTTAATACACATTGTTTGGATTAATGCATCATCAATAATGAAATATGGTGTTGATATATAAACATATTTCCTTGCTGAATTTATAAGTGAATAGAATAAATCATACCCTGGGTTTTCAACGTTTGCAGGGCCATCACCAAAGGCAACTACATAACCTTTTTGACGTTCATGAGATAAGATTGGTTTTTCAAAATTTAAAAGCTCATGAGTTGTTGAATACCACATGTTACAAAACATCTTAACAAATGAATCAACAACTTCACCTTCATATCTAAAGGCATTATCACGCCAATAACCGAAACGCTCAACTTCATGGATATATTCATCTGCAAGATTATCTCCTCCGCAATATGCAACCTTCCCATCAACAACACAAATTTTTCTATGGTCACGGTAATTAATTGTTGGAGATAAGCTTAGTGAAACTGGATGGAATTTACAAACTGAAACATTAGGTAAGGATGCAAGTTTATTTTCTACTTCCTTTTTAGAAAAACTTTTAGATCCAACATCATCATAAAGGATATATGTCTTAACTCCTTCTTTTCCTTTTTCTTTTAATATTTCATATATTGCATTAAAACATCTACCACTACTAATAATGAAATACTCCATTAATATGTATGATTTAGCTTGTCTTAAATCTTCAAGCATACTTTCATGTTTTAATTTCGCATCAGGGAAGAATTTTAAATTACATCCTTCATAAATTGGTGCGTATGTTTCTTTTGATAAAACATTAGTAAAGTTTGCATCAAGCGTATTATCAAATTCATATGTTATACCAATAGTATCACGGTAGTGTTCTTCTAACTCTTTATTAATCTTCTCATGTTTTTTTCTTGAGAAATATCTAACAAGTGAGTTAGTAGTATATAAAACACAAAATGGAAGCGGAGCTGCCATAATTAAAATAGCCCATGTTGTTTTATAACTTGTTGATATTGGTCTTGATACAATAAATAAAACATAAACAATACCAACACCATATGATATACCAAATAGTATTCCTAAAATGCCTTGGTAGGCATTTGATGACATACTATAAAACAAGTATACTACGGCACCAAAGGTAGCTAGTTGAATCAAAAACAAAATAAATGAAACAACAAAGATTATTAACTTTTTCCATAGTGGTAAACTTTTTCTTTCATTTATTGTCATAAGCTTCTCCTATTATTCTATATCAATAGAATTAACTTCATTAATATCAGTATTTATTCCTAAATCTTCTCCAAACAAATGAATTGATGCAACAAGAATCATTAAAGGAATAGACATAAAGTCTTTAACAGTTCCAAAGTATCCATACCAAAGACTACCATTTTGAATATAAACAGCTATCATTAATGAACCAGCTATAATAGCAATAATAGTTGTAATAAGTAATGTCATAGCACTATATTTGTTTAGTGTTTTTCTATCAAGCGCTAAACTTGATAAGTATAAAACAAATACAGAAATATATGATAATACAACTATTAACATAACTACGCCTGTTATTATTAATAGGGCATCTGGTGCTTCAAGTTGCGTAAGGTTTCCAATTAATTTAAATGTTGTATTAACGTTTAAAGAATTTGTTCCATCAACTATTAAGTTTATAAAAAAATATGCACATAAAATATAACCAAATAGCCTAACAAATCTTTCTTTTTTTAGTACTATAAAAACCATAGTTACTAGTGCAATTCCAGATGTTAGTATCATTATTATGGTACTAGCTAAAGATGATGGAACATCACTAACATTTATTTTACCTATTTGATAAATAAAATTTAACATTAGGTATAAGCCGATGGTAATGAAGAAACACCAACCATAATATTTTTTTATTTTAGTAAGAAAATTCATCATAGTAATTTTCTCCTTATATACAGGTATTAATATTCACAGTTTTTAGGTGTTCTTGGATATGGAATTGAATCTCTAATGTTTTCAACACCAGTTAAATACATGATTAATCTTTCAAATCCCATACCAAATCCTGAGTGTACACATCCACCATATCTTCTTGTATCTAAATACCAATCGATTGGTTCTTTATCTACATGTAATTCTTCCATTCTCTTAAGAAGTACATCTAAGTTTTCTTCTCTTTGAGATCCACCCATAAGTTCACCAGATCCAGGTACAACTAAGTCTACTGCCGCAACTGTCTTGTTATCAGGGTTAACCTTCATATACCAAGCCTTGATATCTTTAGGCCAGTCTGTAATGAATACTGGACCATTGAAGTGTTCAGTAATCCATCTTTCATGTTCTTTTTGAATATCATCTAGATATGTTGGCTTAAATTCCCATTTAACGCCTGAAGCGTTTAATAAATCAACTACATCATGATGAGTGATTCTTGTGAATTTAGCAGTAACGATTCTATTTAATCTTTCAAGTAAGCCTTTATCTACAAATTGGTTACAGAATTCTACTTCTTCTTTAGCGTTATCTAAAACATATTTAACAACATATTTTAACATTTCTTCTTCGATATCCATTAAGCCTTCTAAATCACAGAATGCCATTTCTGGTTCAATCATCCAGAACTCATTTGCGTGAGTTTTAGTGTTTGAATTTTCTGTTCTAAATGTTGGGCCAAATGTATAAATATCTGAAAATGCCATTGCGAAAGTTTCACCTTGAAGTTGACCAGAACCAGTGATGAATGCTTGTTTTCCAAATAGGTCTTTTGAAAAATCAACTTTGCCTTCTTCATCATATTCTAAATGGTTCATATCAAGTGTAGTAATCTTAAACATTTGATCGCTACCTTCACAGTCAGCACATGTGATTAGTGGTGTATGTACATATAAATATCCATGTGATTGGAAATATGAATGTACAGCCATTGCGGCAACACTTCTGATTCTAAATACAGCATTGAATAAATTTGTTCTAGGGCGTAAGTGTGCATTTTCTCTTAAAAATTCTAATGTATGACGCTTAGGTTGGATAGGGAAGTTTTCAGGACAGTCCCCAAGCATAACTACTTTAGTTGCATGAACTTCAAGTGGTTGTTTCATATTAGGTGTTAATACTACTTTACCTTCAACTAAAACACTCATACCTACTCTAAACTTTGATATTTCTTCAAAGTTAGCTAAAGCTTGGTCATATACAACTTGTAAACTTGAAACAGTTGAGCCATCGTTAACAGTTAAAAAACCAAATTGAGCTTGAGCTCTATTTGTTTTAACCCAGCCCATAATTAATACATCTTTTTCTTGTTTTTCATAAAACAAACTTCTAATTCTTTCTCTTTTCATAAACATACTCCTTAAATAAATATTTTTTTATTATGCTTAAGAAATAAAAAAATCCTTAAGCATAAAAACTTAAGGACGATAATTAACCGCGGTGCCACCTTAATTCTGTTATAAACAGCACTTAAATATCTTTAACGCAGATTTACGGATGATTCTACTATTATTTCTTTCACCAGCTCAAAGATGTTGTCCACATAACTCTTAATCTATTTTCACCAACCATAGACTCTCTAAATAATCCGTTATATATTCTTCTTATCACAGCTTTGTTATTATTATATAATAACTTTTATTAAAATCAAAAGTTTTTTTAAAAATATGCCCCTTTTTTTAACATTTTTCTTTTTTTGTATTTGTAGTATAATATAATTATAAAACTTCTAATATTACAAAAACGAGGTGATGTTTTTGAATTTGGCAGATTTATCAAGCAATCAATTACTTGCGTTATTTTATATTTTAAGTAATGTAATAACCCTTTTTGTTTGTTTATTATTGCTTTATAAAACAAGATCAATGCAACAAACAAGTACTGTATTCTTTAAGCGTCTTTTAATATGCCTTGTTTTATATTATTCAGGAGAAATACTTTGGGCACATGCATATTTTGGCATCATGCCAAAGCCTGAGGTTCATTTAAAAATGGCAAGAATGTTTAATTATAGTGTTGCAGGACTATTATCATATTGTTGGTTAATGTATGTAGAAGTAATAATTAATCCAAAAGGACTTACAAGAAAAAATAAAATACTATATTCTATTCCAACAACAATATCAATTTTACTTTCTATTTTCCTTTGTGCGTTCTTTGCTCCAGAGCCAAGAACAATAGAAAACTATTTAATGGTATTTGGTATAATTGCTATACCATTTGCATATGTATTAATTGGTGGAGCAAGAATTCTCTATTATCGATTTAAAAGTGATAAAACTCAAAAATCAAGATATACACTTCTTGCTATCTGGCCTTTTGTTATTTTAGCTGCATCAGTAGCACAGGTGTTAATCGCTGGACTTCCTGTTTTCTGTTATGCATCAACTTTTACAACGATAGCCTTATGTTTACATAGCCAAGAACAGTTAATATTTACTGATGGATTAACTGGTATATATAACAGAAAGATGATTAATAATTATGCTGAATCTTTTAGTAATAAAGAAGAACATTACGTAATGATGGTTGATGTTAATAAATTTAAAGAAATAAATGATTCTTATGGACACCTTGAAGGTGATAAGGCATTAATTTATGTAGCATCAGTTATAAGACGTATATCAGAAGAAAAACATTTCTTCTTTGGTAGATATGGTGGAGATGAATTTATCATTATCTCTAAAGATGCAAATGAAGATGATGTAAAAGAGTTTATCAAAAAAGTTAATGATAGTCTTGATGAGGCAAATGAAAAATTAGGGTTTCCAATTTCTGCATCAATCGGATATCATAAAATAAACAATTCATTAACACTACATGATGCCTTAGCAAAGGCGGATAAGTTGTTATACGAAGAAAAAGAAATAGCACATAGATATTAAAAAATAAATAAATTTATCTCAAATCTTTTAATTATACAGTTGATGGGTCAGTAATATATTGCTGACCTATTTTCTTAAAAAAAGATAATTAAAGAATCATTTTATAAACGAAAAAGGCTGTAAAACCTAGGCTTTGAATTATAATTCATTATCAAGGTTTACAGCCTCTTTTAAATATTTTCGTTATGAATAATTATTCTTCACAAATTAATGAACCAAGGCCGATTAATTTGTCTGATTTTCTTGAGAATAATTGTATACCTTTTTCGGCGAATTTAATTCTAACCATTTGACCAATTTCGTATGTTTTACCACCGAAAACAACGCTTGTTAACGTGAAATTGCCAATTCTAATTCTTAGGGTTATTTCCATACCTGTTGGCATGGCACTATAAATTTCGCCCTCAATTCCACCTTTATCGCATATCAAAATTGCCTCAGGTCTAACACCAATTAAATAACTATCTTCAGATGCCTCATGTTGTGCTCTTAATTCTTCATTAACAACACCAACATGATATTTAAATGGTTCACGTTTATTTTTCTTTTCAACGTATCCTTTTTGCTGAGATAAAGCTTCTATTCTTTCTTTTTCTTCGCGGTCTTCTTTTTCTTCTTGTGCTCTAAATTCGCTTATTTTAACTGCTTCATTAAATTTAAATGTTGCAGTCTTATCATCAAGAAGCTTAAATGACATATTGCCGTCTTCTCCTTGAAGACCTGTAGCATCGATAAAGTTAATGCTAGGGCTACCTACGAAGTCAGCAACAAAGATGTTATTAGGTTTGCCATAAACTACTAGTGGTGGATCATATTGTTGTAAAACACCATTATCAATTAAACAAATTTTACTTGCTAAAGTCATAGCTTCCATTTGATCATGTGTTACATAAATGAATGTTTTATGAGTGTCTAAGTGTAATCTTTGTAACTCAGCTCTCATCTCTAGACGTAATTTAGCATCCAAATTTGATAATGGTTCATCCATGAAAATTACTGATGGATCTGGTGCTAGTGTTCTAGCTATAGCAACTCTTTGTTGCTGTCCTCCAGATAATTCTGATGGGTAACGATTCATAAATGGTTCAATTTTAACTAGTTTAGCAACTCTACTAACTACTTTTTCTATTTCATCTTTTGGCATTTTCATATTTTTAAGTCCAAAAGATATATTTTGATATACTGTCATGTTTGGCCATAACGCATAGTTTTGGAACAAGAAACCTACATGACGTTTATTTGCAGGAATGTTAATTCCTAATTCGCTATCAAATACTACTTCATCACCGATTTCTATTCTTCCTGATGTTGGTGTCTCAAGACCAGCAATCATTCTTAATGTTGTTGTTTTACCACAACCAGATGGTCCAAGAAGTGTAACAAATGAGCAATCATCAATAACAAGATCAAGATGATCAACACCATAATAATTACCCCAACGCTTAGTTACATCTTTTAATACTATTTTTGGCATATTTTATCCCCCTATTCCCTTGTCAAGGCTAGCGCCTGTAATTTTATTGACAATTGCATTACAAACTAAAATTGTCACAATTAAGATTAAGTTAATACCACTTGAGAATGCATAAAGTCCCATTTCATCAAAGTAGTCTAATGTTGTTGATAAGATATATCCTTGAACACAAAGCAACATGAATAATGATAATTCACGTAAACATGTCATAAATGGAAGTAAGAATCCACTAACGATTGATGTTTTTTGAATTGGAACTATTATTCTTACCATTCTCTTCCACCAAGGAATATCTTGGATAATTGCTGATTCTTCTATTTCTCCACTTAACTGTAACATCGAATTAAGTGATGAACGGCTAGCAAATGGGATATATTTAACAGTACCAACAATAATAAGTAACCAATAAGTATTGTATAAGTTGAAATATTGATTAGAGAATAAAACGAAGAATGCAATACCTACTGCTACAGATGGCATTAAGTATGGTAAGAAGGCAACGCTATTTACATAAGAAGCAAGTTTGCCTCTTCTATTTTTTGAAACAGCGTAACCAATTAATGTACCAAGAACACCAGCTGTAAGTGCACAAGCAACAGATACTAGCATAGTACCGCCAAATCCGCGCCAAATAGTCTCATTAAACAACATACCCTTTTGACCATACATACCATTCTCGGTGACGTTTTCGGATGTTATCCACCACTTTGCGGTCAAGTGTTCTGGATTCCACGTTTTCAAGAAACTATAATCGCCAGGGTTTGGTAAGAACGTTTCAAAGGCGAAAGAAATAATTGGGTAAATACTTGTAAAGAATGTGAAGATAATAAAGATACCGGCGATTAATGGACTACCAACCTTACCTAAATTAATCTTAGAAGTTTGACCAGATTTACCTGTAACTGTTGTATAACTCTTTCTACTCTTAAGACTTCTTTGGTTAAGATACATGATAGCTACACCAAGTAACATCATAACGATAGCTAGAATACTTGCCTCACCAGCTCTACTAACATTCATCTCCAGATATTTTGTAGAAAGTGTTGTTAATTTCAAATAGTGTGGAACAGGGTATGAACCCATACTACTACCAAATACCAACAAGACAGTTGATAAAATAGCTGGACGAACTAGTGGCAATGTTACCCTAGTCATAATTTTCCATTTAGGAGTATCTAAGATTGTCGCAGCTTCTTCTAGGTTTGAATCCATATTCCTGAATATACCACCAATTAGGATATAAGCAAATGGTGCATAGTGTAAGCCTAAAACTAGTACACTAGGGAACATACCTTGGCACCACCAAAGCGGCATATGAATATTAAATAGAGCAGCTAAAAGTCCATCTTTAGTACCACATACTAGATTTGATTCGAATAAGTTTTTCCATACCATAGCCAATGTCCATTGTGGCATGATGTATGGGAAAATAAAAATCGCACTTAAATATTTTTTAAATTTTAAATTTGTTCTTGTTACCAAGAAAGCAAAAATACCACCATATAAAATAGAAACAACGCACGATAATACAGCAAGAATAAGCGTATTTAATAGCGGTGTCCACAAGTTGGCTTTAGCAAGTTGTCCAGCAAACAAATCTGAATAATTAACAAAAGTATATCCACTAGTTTTTCCAGTTAAATGAGCATCAATAGTTCCTGGATGGATTTCGATTGTGTCTTTCAAAATTGCAATAATCGGAGCAAATGTTGCTAATGTACACACAATAGCCATTATAACGAGAATTGTGTTTTGCGGCTTTCCGAAGAAAGTCTTTAACTTATTTAAAAACAGCTTCCAACTTGAGGGCTTTTCAATTTCCATCATCATAAAAATACCTCTCAAATATTAAATTAAAGGCGCATTTTCCCCCTATATCATGCGCCTTTTTTATTTTACTAATTGATAATTAATATCTAATTACTAATGAATCAATTATTTTCCAGTATATTTAGTTAATAATTCGATCCATGAACCAACTGTAAATGCAACGCTTGAACAATATTCAGGGTCTTCAAGAACTAGCTTACCTTGGTTAACCCACCAAGCGTAACCTTTGTCGCCTTCTTTTGATTGATGTTGATATTTTGTTTCAGTTCCTGTTGCAACTACTGGGTTAGAAGAATAACCACCCATATCTTTACCCCAAGCTGAGAAACCATCAACTGTACAAGTCATATAAGCGATAAATGCACAAGCTGTCCATGGAAGTGGTGAATTGTCAGTTAAGAATAAGTAATGACAATAGCCATAACCGCCCATACCTTGATAGCCATCTTTGTATGCAGCTACTGTAATATTGTTCTTAGAAACTGTTTCAGATTCTTGTACTGAACGTAACTTAGAATAAACTAATAAACCGAATTGATCAGTTGCTGATTTATCTACTAATGTATTACAAATAGGACCATCATCAACTTGAGCATTATAGCTTTCAACCCAAAGTTTAATCCATGCTAATGCATATTTACCATTTTCGTCTAAGCCTAATTCTTGTGCAGTTTTTGCAAGACCATCAACTGTAGTTTGTAATTGAGTCTTCTTTGTAGCTGCTAATGCATCAAATGCATCTTTTAGGTTCTTTGCATATTTAGGAGCAGTTAACATATATAGGAAGTTCTTTCCTACTACTTCTGAATCGATGTCCATAAATAAGCCATGTTCACCTGGCATTACGAAATCCCAACAGTTTGTATAAGTTTTTGAGCCGGTATTGTTAAACATGAAAACTTTGTTTAGTGTTTGAAGTGCTAAATATCCTTTATAATCGCTAGCTTTTACATTGTTAGCTTCAGCCCATTCCTTTGGAATGAAAGTCTTAAGAACACCAGTTTTAACCATCTTGCTTTCAATTTGGTTACCATCTTGGATCAATGTCATAGCGAATGTACCAGTTTCTTTTAAACCATCTGATGTTAATTGATCAAAGATTTTATTGTTCTTTGGTTGTTGCCATTCAAAAGTCATGTTATAAGAAGAATCAATAGTCTTCAAATAATCAATGAATAATGGAAGAGCAGATTTTCCACGGCTTGAGTTACCTACACCATAGAATGTTTTGCCATTTGATTCTGCGATTGCTTTTTTCGCAAGTTCTTCAAGTGACATAGTTTGAGCTTGTTCGATTATTTTATCAACCTCGCTCTGTTTTTTTGCACTACCTCCACAGCCTGCCAAACCGAAAACTGTGATAAGTGAAAGTGCTGCAACTAAAATTTTCTTCATATTCTAACCTCTTTTCTAATAAAACTTTTATGAATCAAATTTTTTCACTACTTATAGTATATAGAAAACGCTTTCATGTGTCAAGCGAGCCAAAGTAAATTTTTTATTTCTTCCACATATTTTCGAACGTTTCTTTCTTGAATGGCCAAAAATGTTATATCACGGAGATTTTTTTATCATTATTGTTCTTCAACTCTCCCTTGCAGAGCACAATGTTTTCATATCAGGCCATTAAACCAGACATAATAAAAAAACCATTTGTCAGAAATGGCTTTTTTGTTCTTCAGAAATATTATGTTTTTTAATTAAAATTATGCATCGAATTATCGAAATAATAAATAATATAAAGTTTATTATATTAAACATTAAAATTGGGTATAATTTAACAAAGAATCCATCTATCTCATATAAATAGTTTCCACAATATCTTTTTTATTTTGTTTTAGTTTTCTTCTATTAATTTGAATTTAATAATTTCGCCTAGTTTGTTGACATATGCGTAGACACCCTTTTTAGTTATAAAGATGATGTCACCAGTCGTATTTTTATAGGCTGTAAAATCTAAACTCAAAAGCTCTAAAAGCCTAGATTCAGAGCTTATAAACATATACCCTCTTGGTCTCATATCTTTAAAGCCAAACCAGTTTTCTTTAGATCTATCAAGTTCCATTATTTCATAAGTTTCGTTTTCTAAAATGTCAAAATATGCTGGATTTAAATATTCACCATCAAAGACAACCCATGCCTTACTAGAAGAAAAAACAAGAAAGTTATATATTGGCTTTTCCATTATATAAGAACCATAATAATCTTTTATATCATAAACTGTTCCATCATTGCTCGGGAATGGATATATGTAATATGTGCATTTCCCATTTTCAAGTTTCGTTAAAAAATCTTTATTAACATCAACACAATATATAAAATCGTATATTTCATAAAGATTCTTAGCTCCAGAATTAATCAAGAACTCTTTTTCATTATCAATCACTTGATTCTTTATGGTTGAATAGAGGGTATGGTATTCCTTATTAATTTCTTGAAGTTTTTCTGAAGAAATCAATCCTTCTGCATAGCTGTTTTGAGCATTTACTTGAACTATTCTTTTTTCGGCAAGAGTTGCGCCCTCAACTTCAATATTTTCCATATCATATGACTCGTAATAATCAGAAATAGCTACAATAATTGAGTATTCTTTATCTATAGTAAACTCATCTTTATCATAGACTATTTTTTCTTTTACTGTTTCAATAGGAACATTACTTGATGTAGCAGGAACAGAATTTGTTTCCTTTGGCGTATTAGAAGAATTTATTTTTTCGTTTTTGGCGCATGAAAATAGCGAAAATGATATTATTATTGAAAATATAATTCCTAATAATCTTTTCACTATTTTCACCTTCTTCTATTCAGTCTTTAAAACCAATTCTTTTGTTTCAACAAATGAGCCATCTTCAATTTTATAACAATTTACTCTATCTGGACTTAATAGATAATAATTTTCACCAACGAAAACTAATCTTTGGTAATAATTTTCTTTAAATATACTATAATAAATACCATCTGGATATGACGCAATTTCTTTACTTGCCAAAGTTTTAACAACTATTGGATTTATAGAATTTTCATCAATTGTTATCACTAAATATTCATATATATACTTTTGCTTGCTCGTATCGTTTCTATAATAACTTTCATTATTATAGGCCTCATAAAAATACTTACTTGACATCAAGCGGAATCCAAATAGTCCTAAATCATTATCTACAAATAACTCCTTTGGATTACTAAAAAAGTTTGGAGTATAAACGCATGTTAGCCAATAGCCTGTATTCTCAACATATTCTTTTTCATTAGATTCAATAACATATGAATTACCAACTTGTTTTATATTTTCTTTATCACTTACATCAAATAATGTTATTTTGTAACCATTAGCCGAATTGTTATTTTCATATCCAAATCCTATAACATAGTTTTCCTTATATGGATGTTGATAAATGCTATAACCAGTTATCTCAAGTGCACTAGTAATAACTGGATTTTCTGGATCACTTATGTCAACATAATATAGCGGATCAGTGTTTTTATAAGTAACAATAGTTACGATATCGCCATTAAATCTGGCCGAACGAATTGTTTCGCCAGGTTTTCCTAAACCTTCTGTTATCGAACCAGTTTCAATAAATCCTTCATCAGTTTTTTTAAATATTGTTAAATGATTAAATATTGATGATGAACGATCATAATAATATTTTTGGTCAATATAGTGACGTATTTCCTCACTACCAGTTGTTACAACACGAATATATCTATCTTTTTCATCAATCCAATATTTATCGCCAATTCTTCCTTTAACATCAAAGCTACCACATAAAGATAATCCGTCTTCAATATTTATTACTGTAACTCTACTTTTGTTATAAGTTATTTCTTCTGTTTCACCTTTTATAACTTCGCTATTATAAGTTCTAATTAGATAAATATTCTTTTCAGAAGAATAAATGTTATTCACTGTTGGAGTTAAAACATGAATATCTTCTATAGTTATCTCATCGCCTAAGGTTATTTTATATATTGATACATATGTTGTGGCGATAGAATCGTCACTATAATATATGTTGTTAATGCTTGGATAATATATATCACTATCCAAAAAAATATATGGATAATAGTAAAATTTGTTATTGTTATTTAAATAATCCACATAATTGTTAACAACATATAATTCATTATCAATTAATCTTGTTGAAACGTTTGTTCCAGATGTTTCAATTGTTTTAACAAGTTCTAATGAATTAATATCATATATTTGAAATAAACATATATTACCATAATCATATCGACCATAATTACCTTTATTTGCATCGAAATCTACTTTCGTTGTAGTTTTATATTCTTCCTTTTTTATGCGAACAACTAAGTATTTATCTGTAACATATAAATCTTCAGGCGTAGTTGTAATGTATCTAACTAATTTATAGTCGCCTTCAGTTTTTATATCTTCATTTTGACTTCCATACTCGACAATCTTTTTAACTTCTAATTCATCATTTTCTTCAGCAAAAAAATAAAGCTTATTTTGTTCATATAATCCTGAGTAGTATGCTTTTGGTATATAGAAAATGTTTTTCCCATGGACCTTAACTATATCAGCTTCATCTACCTCTTCAACTTGTGTATTTGTTTTATATGTAGATGACGCAATTTGGGGAGCACTTGATGTTGAAGTAGGAACAATTGTAATTTCATCCGTTGCTGTAAAAAAATCGTAACCTTTGTTAGATAAACCATTAGCTGCATTTGAAATAGTCGCCTTATTACTTACAAGATAAGAAACAATTTCATCAGTACTATTAAAATTACTATAATTTACTGATTTATTTTCGCTAATTACTTGTCCATAGTTTGCAGATATACTGCTGCTATTTTCATTATTCTTGTAGATGTATTTTTCTTTTTCGATAATCTTT
>OCVV011315930.1_pt1 | contig 14638 bp, 10 predicted proteins | sample 1539721 | NCBI WGS metagenome assembly OCVV01 (sample SAMN02144230, study PRJEB22623) | gut metagenome | biome: sheep rumen | host: Ovis aries | place: New Zealand
GATTCCCATGCTGATGGCGAATCTTCTCGAAGACAACAAGATTCTGTCAGCAAAGATTGATGCCCTCAACAGAAAGATCTCGGCATCTGTTGGTAATAGTAAGGACGAAGACCTGCGCATGGATGTAACTGAAGCACAGAAGTACATTCCTGGTCATCCAGCAGTTCAGACCATCTATGGCTGGACATCCAACAATATGATACCATATCATAAGGTTGGCAAGCGCATCTATTTCGTCAAGTCAGAACTTGATGCCTGGCTCTCAAAGGAGCAGCACAAGTCTAAGGAGGACTTGCAAAAAGAAGCTGAGGAATATGTGAGCAATCGGAGAAAACAACCAACACTGTAATAAGGTATGAGAATCGCTTCTAATATCATCGATACGATAAAGGCCAAAGCCGATATCGTTGAGGTCATCGGTGAATATGTTCACTTGACCCAGAAGGGACAGAACTATATAGGACTATGCCCATTTCATAGTGATAGTACCCCCTCATTAACTGTCAGTCCAGCTAAAGGCATCTACAAGTGTTTCGCCTGTGATGCCTCTGGCGATGTCATCCACTTCTTGCAGGAACATCTTAAAATCTCCTTCGTTGATGCCGTGAAGATGTTGGCAAAGAAGTATGGTGTAGAGATTCCTGAAGATTCCTGTTCATCCATAAGTGATGAAGACCAGCGTAAACGTGAGTCTATGTTGATTATCAATGACTATGCAGCCAAGTACTTTGCTGAGAACCTTTTTAACGAAACAGAGGAGTCAAACAAAGCTTTGGCTTATGCCAGCAGTCGTTGGCCAAAGGAGTATATTCGTACTGTTGGTATCGGCTATACAAATAATAGTTGGGACAATTTTTCTCTGTGGGCTAAGGCCAAAGGGCTTGATAAGGACCTTCTTCTTGAATTAGGACTTGTCAAGAAGAAAAGAATGAGCGATGATTTATATGACACTTTTCGTGGTCGCATAATGATTCCTATTCGGGACAAGCAACGTCGGATCATTGCTTTTACAGCAAGGATTCTTCCTGATATTCCGGCCAATGACACTAATGCGCCCAAGTATATCAACTCTTCCACATCTCTTATATATGATAAGAGCAATAGCCTATTCGGTATTGATGTAGCCTGGAGTGCCACATCAAAAAATGGAGTTATGAACTTGGTAGAAGGTGCGCCGGATGTGATGCGTTTGCAGGTTATTGGTGCTACTAATACTGTTGCACCTCTCGGTTCTTCATGGACTGAGGCTCAATTGTCTGTTTTGAAACGCATAACAAGTAACCTCAACATTATTCCTGATTGCGATGTCCCTAAAGAAGGTGAACACATTGGGGTTGGATTCGCAAGTGCAATGCGCACAGGAAAACTTGCCTTGTCTCTTGGCTTTGCCGTTTCCGTTCAGGAAATCCCAGCTTCTAACGTAAAGTGTGATCCCGATTCTTACTTGACGACAAAAGACAAGTTGGACAGCTTGCCTAAACAGGATTTTGTAATATGGTATGCTTCGAAAGTCATAAATACCGATGGAGAAAACATCCAAAAACAGGCAAAAGGCATTCATGAGGTCATTGATCTGGTGAAGACAATTCCCGACAAAGTCCTTCAAGAATCGTATGCCGATAACCTTATCAATGTCTATGGTCGTGAAGAAATGTGGAAACGTGAAATCATGGGAATACAGTCCCTTCCTGCCCCAACAATAAACACCTCTATGGACGAAGAAGAATACGCCGATCTTTTCAAAGGCTCGGAAATTAAGGTTGGAAACAACTGCTACTATGGCTATAGCAAGGAAGGTGAGAAGGAAATCTCTAACTTCATCATGATTCCACTCTACCTGATTCGTGATGGCGCATCTGCATCACGTGTATTCATTCTTCGAAACGTCATGGGCTTTGAAGTTCGTATTGAGTTCAGCATTGAAGAAATGACTGTCCTCCAAAAGTTCCGCAATCGTATTGAACGTGAAGTAAACTTCATGTGGTACGGTACATCGGCAAAGTTTAACAAGTTACGTGGCATTCTCTATAATAGTATGGAGGTAATAACAAAGATTTCAACACTTGGTTGGCAAAAGACGGGTTTCTTTGCCTTTGGTAATGGTATTGTGTTTAATGGCGAATGGCATCCAGTGAACGAAGAAGGTATAGTGAGATTGGGCAATCCACTGGGTTCATTCTATCTCCCTGCCTTCTCTAAGATGAACGAGGATAATAGTGAGAAGTTTCTGTTTGAACAGAAGTTCATTCATTTACCAGAAAGCAAAGTCCGGTTCTTTCAATTTGCCACACAAATGCTGTTGGTCTATGGCGATAATGCCATCATTGGTATTTGTTTCATTGTAGTATGTCTGTTTCGCGACATCATCATCAGACATCGACGTGAGTTCCCGACTCTATTCTTATTTGGCCCCAAGGGTACTGGAAAGACTGCCTTCGGAGAATTGTTGCAGAGCGTGTTTGTCCACAATGGTGACCATCCGAATCTTCGTACATCTACCATGCCGAGTCTTGCTACTGTATTGTCACAGGCAGAGGATGCCATCATGCACCTTGACGAGTATAAGAATGACATCGATGTAGAGAAGATTGAACTGCTGAAAGGACTCTGGGATTGCCAAGGACGTAGTAAGCTCGACGTTGAGACACGCAAACGTGAACAATCGAAAGTGCTCAGTGGCGTGATTGTCAGTGGGCAGGAGAAACCAACTGTCGATATTGCCTTATATTCTCGCCAATGTGTATTACCCTTCCACAAGGACACACATACAGCAGAGGAAAAAGAGAACTTCCGTGTCCTGAAAGATTGGGAATACGAAGGAACTTCCTATGTCGTTCTGGAATTGCTGAAGTTACGGACATGGTTTGAACAGTCCTACAAAGATTGCTACGAGCAGGCAGTCAAGAATATCTGCACCTCTTTGACATTCAGTATTGATGAGCGAATACTTCATAATTGGTCTGTCGTGTTGGCCTCCTATATGGCCGCGCAGCATCATATTCAGTTCCCTTTTACCTATGAGGAAGTTTTCAAGACAGTGCTCAATGGTGTAGAATATCAGAATGAAGAGTGTCTGCATAGCAATGAACTGAGCATTTTCTGGAAGACCATTGACTATCTGAAACATGACAATCAGATATACGGACTTTGTGATTACCGCATCCACGAATACACCAGTTTGAAAGTTGACATCAAGATGGATGGCAGACGACAAACCGTCACCCGAGAATATGGCAATGCCAAGAAGATTCTCATGATTCCCACCAATAGCCGTATGTTTGCCCTTTATGCTCTGCATCTTCAAAAGACTCGCGAAAAGGTCATTCCCGAAAATACACTGAAGTACTATCTTGAAAACTCTCCAGAGTATATAGGTAAGGTGAATAGCGTAAGGTTTGCCTCTGTTGAGAATGTGAAGGACTGGCCACGGCAGTTCGAATCCAAGTGTTATCAATGTCAGCCGCGGCTGAGTGAAAAGCCAGTACAGGCATTCTGCCTTGATTTTGATGCTGTGGAAACTGCCTATGGAATCAGTCTATACTCCGATTACATGGCATTCGACTTGATTCACAATTCGTGATACCTACATACATCTTCTACATTATCTACAATAGTAATTATCAATAGAATATCTATATAGGTAGGATGCAAACAAGAAGGAACTAATATCTACAAGTTGCAGACTCAAAGATGAGTAAACCTACAAATGATTTATAAAAACGAAGGGGGTCCATACCCATAACAAATTAAAGAAAGAAACTATGTATCAAGAAGATTTATCTTATGGTCTGTTTCTATCAGACCGACAGTTGGATTTTCTGTATAACTATCCACAAGGATTTGACCGCATGAAGTGCTTTGCCACATTCTTGCAACTGGCAGTCAAGGAACCGACGCACTATGAGAAAAAAGAGTATTCAGTTGACCTAACCCCAGGGCAGTTTGCAATATCGGAAGTGGAACTTGCCAAACTTTGGAAGTGTAATCGTAAGACGGCATCCAAGATTATTGATATGTTCCATGAGGTAGGACTGGTATCATCTGTACCTAACTGTCGTACAACTGTCTTCACGGTCCATTGTGTCGCCAGTTGGTACATTGGTAATCAGGCTATCCGAAATTCGCATTACTCACGTCATCATCAGGTTGAACAACGCATCAAGGCTAACCACAAAAGCACGGATGCTATTGTAGACAATGATACCAATGGTAATGGTTCTATATCCATTTCTTTAAATGAGAATAACGAAAGGGAAAAGGAAAGGACGGATGCTACCACTTCTTCCTCTGTCGATGCGGAGACCGTCGATAGCGTATAACTTTATCATGCTTTCGTAACGACCCGAGAGTAGCCTGAATTTTCGTACTCTTTAAACAAGAAGTGTCAATGTCCGACAATCCGCTTCGCTACTTGCCAGACTATTTTGACCTCTTGCAATACTCGCAGGCTCGCATCGGGTTGACCAATCCCAATTATAACTTAACGATAAAACCCATCTACAAATGAACAAGATAATAGAACCCAAAGGGCGAAATCCACGTATCACCGTGTGCTATATGCCCGACGAGAACCAGAGAATTATAGAGATGGCTTCTGCCTGTGGGCTGAAGAAAAGCCAATATATCCACGACACCTCTCTGGGACGGGAGCCAAAGGTGATGATGAGCGACAAGGAGGCAGATGCTTTAATGTCGCTGAAAGCTGCCCGAGGCGAACTCATTCTGATTAAGAATGCTCTTCATGGCACTACTCAGGAACAGCGTAAGAAGTACTTCCGTAACGAGCAGTTCATGCGCCAATGGATTGAGGGTGTAAACAGCCTTATCCGAAGATTAGTGGAAATAGAAAGTATGTTCAAAAGATAATGGTATGATAGCAAAAGCAAGGTCTATATCGCATGGTTCAGCCATGACAAACTATGCCACTAAGCATAATCGTGCAGACATAGTGCTGACACGTAACCTTGGCGAGGGGCTTACTCCTCTCGCCATGTGGGGAGCGATGGAAACCATCCATCAGAAGTACGAACCGAAATTCAGGCGCAAGCCCGTCACCAAGCCGACCCTTCGGATGGAGGTTTCCCCATCCCTTGAAGAAACAAAGGGGTGGACACTCAAAGACTGGTACGACCATGCGATTCGGTTTCTTGATGAGTTCAAGAAAGAAGTCCAAGCCAAGGAGGGAAAGAAGAAAGGAAAAGCCAAGTTCAATCTGGACAGAGCACAGATATTTGCCTGCCTTCACTTTGATGCAAAGTCAGGCATCCCTCATCTTCATATTCTCATCAATCGCATCGACCTTGACGGGAACCTGATGAATGACTCCTTTATTGGCGATAGTGCAGTCAAGGCTGCCCATGCCATCAACGTTGAACGAGGTTGGGAGTTGCCCGAGGATACTCACAAGGCACACGAGAAGGAGATAACGGAAGCTTGTTACAACATACTCCGTGGAATGGCGAGTTATGACTGGGACACTTATAAGCACGGGCTTGAAAGTCGTGGTTACAAAGTCCATGAGCAACATGACAAGCAAGGTGTGCTGCATGGATATACCATACTTCGTGGCAATTCCCGTTTCAAGTCATCCACGCTGGGCAAAGGTCGTAACTTAACCGTTCCTAAACTTGAAGCCACATGGAAGAAGCTTCATCCTGTAGCTCCAAGTGTTGACAAGCCGGGTTATACTATTGGCACCACTCAGACGACAGAAAGGATGCCTCTCACTGAACACAATTCTGCATCTCAAAGCGTCGCCCAATCCAAGCCAGAAACGCCATCTGTCTTCAGGAAGATATTGTCTGTTGATGATAAGAATTATTCCATCGCAATGCCAGTAGATGCTTACACGGCTATGAAAGAGACCATTGAATCCCCCGACGAATCTGTGCCTGTTGAAAACGTCTTGAATGTGGCTATGTTACTATTCATGAACTACGTCGATGCTGCCACAACCATTTCTGAATCCTGTGGTGGCGGTGGAAGTACGCCCTCAAATTGGAGCAAGGACAAGGACGAGGATGAACGTGAATGGGCACGACGCTGCGCCCAACATGCCAACTGGCTATGTAAGCCAATGAGCAGGTCTGTTAGAAAACCAAAAGGAATACACCGTTAAAAAAAACATTATGTCAAATAAGTATAGCAACCTTGTTGAGGAAATCAACAAACAGGAAGAGGTCAAGGAACAAAAGGCTAACCTTGACAATGAACTTCAACTTCTTAAGCAAGCCATAAGCAACTTGCACGATAGCATTCAAAAAGTTGAGAAAGCGTCCAAAGATGGAACGGATATGGTGAAGGCATTGAATGCAGCCAAAGACAGTATGAATACTGCTGTTTCCGCTTTCTGTCGAGCTGTTACACGAGCCGAATCAACAGTGCTAAAGGTTGAAATGACTGATGAATGCCAGAATGCCATCAAATCAGCAAGAGAGGAGTTAATCAAGGCAGAGACCACACTTCTTGCCAGCCATAGGAGACTGATGATACAAGAACTTCGTAATCAGAATGAAGAAATGCGATCATTCATAAAGTCAGGTAAAGGAGTGTACCTGTCATCAAAGGTGTTCTGGTGGTGGGCAGGCATCTCGTATGTCACTTCATTGTATTCATTTTGGTGTCTATTGCAGTTGCTCCGTCAGTGGTTGAATTGCTAAACGTATCTTATATAGAACAGAAAAAAATGTGAGACGTTGTCTCACATTTTTACTGTATGTACATACTATTGTCATAAATTGTTGGAACCATTGTCGCAAATCGCGACAGTGTTTTTACTCTTGGTCAAGTACCTCCCAATGACCACTATAACCACTGCCTACATAACGAATATGTGGCATTTTAGCGAGATGGCGCTTGATAGTCATTGAGGTAACCCCAAATTGTTTCGCCAATTCTTCTGTGGTAATATTAAGATTATCTTTAATAGCCTTCTCTATTTTTTCATCGAGAGTATCTTCTTGAGTAACATCTTGAGTAACATCTTGAGTAACATCTTGAGTAACATCTTGAGTAACATCTTGAGTGCCACCCTTTGCAGGTCTCATAAAAGTCACCACAACAAAGCCACCATTGACAGTCCATGTTGGTGCAGCAACACCTCTCTTTTGGCAAGCCTCCATGATGCGTTTCACACCCGAACCCCAGTTCTCAATATAAGTTGTACTATATAGCACATTAGCTATAAGCGGATTGTATGGATATGAGATATGCGGCTGAAGAATATTCTCTGGTGTAATCTGTGGAGGCAGAATGCCAGGATTCTCAATTTCGATGCGGTCGTCATAGATGGCAATGCCTATGGTCAGGTTATATCGTTCATACTGACGATGGCAAAGTGCATTCAATACCACTTCACGCAGAGCTTCGGCAGGTACTTCCAGATATTCATCACGAACGAGCCCGACTATTTTACCATGCATGTTCAGGTGCTTGCGGAAGAAGTTCATAGCCTCATTGAGTAGTACGAAGATGTTTCCCTCCACTCGTTGGTTGTCGATAAACTCATTCTTATCAGTTCCTTGAAAACGAGCCAGGCGCATTGTGAACTGGGTGTACATGCCAGTATCTTTTGTAAAGAGTGCTGTGGCAGCGTTCAGAGGTTTGTTGCCTGTTGTCAATTTCCATTTCCCTAACACATCCTCAATAGGTTCTGTTAGAGCCAGATCAGACAACCTGCCTCTTTCAACACCAAGACGCACGACACCACGTATCAGTTTCTCATCCAATGAACTGATGTCTGTAAACTCTGAAGGCTGCCTTTCCCAAGCAAACATGTCTGGCTTACTTCTGCGCAACCGCTCTTCATACATATCGCGTGGCATCTCCTTTGTTGTGCTTTCCACTTTGTAGTAAGGACAACCATGATAAGTATAAGGCACCATGCCCCATGCCCATCCATCAAAGTGCATGGCAATCACTTTGTTGTCTGGGTGATCTGGAACATCAATATACTCTACCCGAACATCAACCTGCGGCTCCATGTAACTCAGAGCTTGGGCTATCTCTTGTTGAGTATTGTCTGTGACTTGTTGTCCCAGAATCTTCAATGATTTGGGAGCAACACCGAAAATGAGCCAACCACCTTCTGTGTTCAAGAAGGCACAAGCAGTATGCATACCATCCTTCAGTTCACCTGTGGTTTTCTTCAGCTCCAGCTGACGATGCTCATCACTCTGAATCAGGTTTTTCAGTTCTTCGATTGTAAATGCCATATTCTATTACTTAATTATTCTTCCTTCGTTTTATTATCAAAAAAAACAGGAACTCCGTTTTTACGTATATCGAATTAGTCGTAATACACATAAAAAGACTAATATTGCTTTGAATGAGGTATAATCAAGTGGAAGATAGAACCCATGTGCAACATTGTTTCTAATATTTAGCCCTTTATTTGTAAATGCGTAATAGAACAAGTCTCTATCTTCATCGGAATAAAGATCTCTACATGCCTCTGTCCTAAGGAGATCATCTAATAGCATTTCGACAACATCCTCTTTATTACCTCCCATCACTTTAGAAGTCTCTCCATTATATAGCCGAATAATATCTCTTAATATTCCCTCAAATTGTATAGTTAGATTATTTATAACATATCTCCAATCAGGACATTGGCCTTTCATTTCTTTTTGATACTGCGTGAAGAAATCTTTTATGGAAAGATCTATCTTATCAAACAGACGAAAACTGAATTGGTTCTCATTTCTATACACTATCAATTCTTCACCGAAATTGGTGTTTTGTAACAAGATTTTACGCACATTCGCAAAAGACAAATGCTTTCTCTCAATAGCAGAGGATAAAATATGAATGATCCATCTTATAGAATTAGAGAAAAATACGTTCATATACTGGAATTTCCAGTTTTCCTCATGGGTTACATGAACCATATTATTATTTATATCTGATCTTACGGCTGTCATATGTTCCATATAAAATAGTTTCTGATTTTCCACCTCCTTCCATTTTTCTTCCAACACAGAATGAGAAGGCATGAATAAAGCACAATGTTTCGACAAGAAGTATAATAATTGTTCTGGTCCGCTGTTATCACATGTGTCAAAGAGTGCTCGTAATCCTTCAACAAATTCTTTAGGTAGCTCTCTTTTTTCTTCAAACTTAAAGAAGTGCATTCCCACTTTATTTTCATTGTATTTAGTGGTAGCATATCTTCTCTTTTCTTCATTACCAGCCAATTGATAATATCGCATCATTTTTTTGTAGGTATCCTGGTTATAATGCGGAATTACCATGTTCTCCATGCGTCCATCATATTCATATATTCTCTTTTCCTCATTATCCCCCATTTTCTCATAAAATGTTGGAAGTAGTTTCTTATTAAATCTACGAGCAAAAAATACTCCAATGTCCAAAATGGCTTTACATTCTCCGTAATCTATAGCCTGCGAATACATGCGTATACACAATTCTGGTACGAATTCAAGACCTTTTAGTTTCCAATTCTTATAATTGTATTTAATGGAATCCAATATCCACTGTTTGATCTTGTCCGTTATATCATCTGATTTCAAATACGTAAGAATCAGTTCCTCCACATCGGATAAATCCCTTCTAATTCGTTTTGAGAGCTGGATTATACAATTCAATATAAGATAAGCATCATATCCGATTTCTTTATCATTCCGGAATACGTATTGTTTGAATATTGAGATATAATTTGTTATTGCGGCTTTACAATTCTCTCCTTTTTTTGTGAGGTTATACAATACATGATTATATCGAGCCAGAAGAAAGATATTAGAAGTCGAAGCTACCCTTTCTTTTGCGTATGTCACAATTTCCTCCTGATTATGAACGTTATCACATCTTGTTGCATAATCAGAGAGAATCCACCACTCCTTCTGCAGAACAATTCTCTCTTTTTCAGAAAGAGATTCATCCTGTATTTTCTTATATGGTAGTTCCTCTAAATCTGACTTACTTTCTAACTCCGCATAGAGTTTTCTAATTGATTCTTCTTTCATTCGCCATCAATCCAATAGATTATTACTATCTTTCAGTCTATTACTATACATAAGGAAGAAATGTTTATCGGCTCCATTGTAAGAGACGATACCATGTTCGCCTTTCTTGAACTCAACGTCCTGGCACTCCTTTGATTTTTATCTTTTCCATATACTTATAACTTCTTTGTTCTTTACATTATTGTAATTTCTTCATGCTAAGTCTTTTGGGTATTACCAACCGCCTTACCAGCCTTTTCATTTCTTCCGCAAAATGTATTTGCCATCGATACTTTCTATATCAGGTATCGTTTTGACTATTTCTTCGACTTCATCTTCTTTGATTACCGACCTCCAAGCCGTTCTGCTGATGGCTCTAGCTATATCTCTGATACTGGCCGGCAGCCTGAAATAGTCCATCGCACGGAGAACGGCTTGCCTTCTTACGGCATATAGTGGACTCTTCTTGATTTCAGATGTTTCTCGGCTCAACCTCGTACGATTGTCCGTCTCGATGTCCTTCTTTGAAGTATCTGTGATTGAATTGCCATTATAGGTATACCAGACACCTCTGAATTTTAATTTACATTCCTCAAATACAGGACTGTCCACAATGTCCTCCACCTCATCACAATAATCGGTGGCATCAATAATCATCTGGTATAGTTCAGTTTGAGGATATGCAACGATTTTCTTTGTCCCTTTTATCCAAACGGAGCCATTAAAAGACATTCCCTTCAATGTGAAACATTCACGTTTTAGATTCAGCCGATACAGTTTATTACGCAAATACTTCAACTTGCCATCCGTTATAAACATAGGCTTACCGTCTTGGTCCAAAATAGTGGCTCTGTCAGATAAGTTCTTGATGACGAAATCATTTTCGTCTGTTTGTCTGTTTGCATCTTGGAATGCCTGAGCCGGAACATCACTCTCCTGTCCATAAGTATAATCTATGAGACCCAGCTTTGCCAGGCGTGATTTAATCGCGACCTCGGTACGACCAACGAGAGACGCAATTGTGATGAAGTCCTTGCCTTGTTGGTAATACAGTCTTATTAAGTTTTCTTCATCTTCTGTCCAAGTCTTACCTCTTCGGCTTTCCATTCCATTATCTTGCTCAGGAGCGACTTCTGTCGCAGTCTCGATGACCTTCCCACGCTCATCTAAATAGACATGTTTAACTTTCAAATCATCATAAGAAGAATCTACAATTTCGGACGGAGCATCTTCTTCTGTATATCTGATGGGCGAAATGGGCATACTCTGTTCATGTTCTTCAGAATTATTACCACGCAAGATTTCAATTGCTTCTCCTATCTTGTCAATAAGCTCAACAGAGCCATCTTCGCTCAGTAGTGACACTTTCAAATCTGAAAGAAAATTGTCATAAACGAATGCAAACGATGGAGCTATTTCACCCTGCTTAATAGGATGGTTGACAATCTTGTCGAGCAAGTCATATACAGTAGGACATACCTCCTTGAACATCTCCCTTTCGTTACGATGCTTCTTCAGGAAAGTGAAATATATTATGTTTAGTGCAAACTGAACATCCTCATTCAGACAATGGAATTGGCTTATGTGTTCATCATTTATTCTTGTCGACACCACACTCTTTTCTACTTCCTTCTTTGATAGAATCTTTTCATACTCAGAAAGAGCTGAAACGGAGTAATCAATCGCATTATCCTGACTTTCAGCCAACCTTTCAATTTGTTTATTAGTAAGAGTCGTATAGGTTTCCAGCAAAGCTCTTTTTAGAGAAGAACGTCCAGACGGTAAAGTCATCAGAAAATACAAATCTTCATCGAGTTCCGCATATTTCACGGAATCGATAAGTTTTGCCTCTGAAGGCTTAATGTTGGTGTCGCGCATCAAAGAAAGAATATCTTCCTTCCCTCTGTTGGGGACTATATGCCAGAAGTTATCACTCTGCAAATACCAAAATGGCAAATAGGCATCAGGATGGAACAAAGACTCGTTTGGTAAAACCATATTCCACATTTTCAAAAACGCAGCCTTCAAGGTTTCGTCATAACGAACTTCATTGTCCATCAAGATATTCTTTTCAAACAGTTCGATAACTGTTAGCATAAGAACAGCCTTATGGGGAGATTTTCTTCCCCACTTATTATTCGTTTTTAGATTTTTAAGAGCTTCTATGTAGTCCATACGATAATGGTGTTACAAATCTTCTGGTTCTTCGTCTTCTGTCAATATTTTAGACTGCTTGTTTGTAAGTTGCAGGAAGATGTCGAGGAACGATCTATGTGAGAAGAAATAGCTTGGATCTGCTTTCAACTTCTCTTCCATCACAGAGAATCCGTAATTGGCATATTCTTCCATGGTCTCAATCAGACTTGTCACTACGGTACTGACTTTTATGTCGCCTTTGTCAAGGGCAATCCAGTCAACTTCTGTCTTTGCCACCAAAGCGATGAAAATGTAAGAGCGAAGACCGGAATAGGCATGTCTGAATTTTTTTGAATCCAGATTACCCCATTTATCAATGGGCTGACCCAAAACTTTCAAGTCTTCACTTGACTCTGAAAGCTGTAGTTTCTTATTAGAATACAATCCAATGAAGAATGCCATAATATAGGGTTCATAGCCAGCACCGAGAACTTTACCTTTAGCACCAGTATTCTCAGAAGCACCTATACCATAGTCCGAAATGACTCGCAATACACTTTGCTCGTACTTTTTCTCAAACCGGGGATTCCTGCGTCCCCAAATATCTATCAGCTTTTCGTCCTTGCTGACGAGTTCTTCTATATTGTTCAGTTCTGACATACTTACTTGATTTTTGAGATTACTGTTTGGATGGTACCAAGTTTCTTGTCATCAAACGGTTTTTTCTTCTCGATGCGGAAAACACTACCTTTCACCTCTTCTACTTTGGTTTGGTCAAGAACGGCCTCACCATTCTTTTCCTTCAAGAAGCTTTTCGTGACTATGATGACTTGTTTTTTTAATTTACTGATTACATTGAAGAACTCACTCTCCTTGGCAGCGGTAAAGGAAGAGGTTGGCGCGTCAAACAACAACGGGAACTCCGTTTTGTCTTTCTCACTTGATAGCTTACCAATAGCGAAGAGTACAGACATTAGGTAAGTCGTGCGGAGTGCTGTGTTAGGAGTGAAAATCCTCGTGTTATCGTTATTCATCAGCACCGCCTCCCCCTGACCATTAGCTTTCTCTATAATCCGAATCGTACCTTTGAAGTCATTGGAGTTAAGCTTCTCCAAGAACTCATTTGACTCATCCTCGATGGCATGGAGTAACCTTTTCTTATTGGTTTCCTTTGCGGACTTAAATGCTTCTGATATTTGGCGAATAATCTGTGCAGTCTTGGCATATATAGCAGCAGAAGTGCCTTCGGCTAGCTTGCTAAGCGCATCCTGTGCCTCGTCTAAAGTTGCACGGTGCTGCGCCCTCTGCCTCTTCAGAAAATCAATACGATTTTCAGCCTTATTTTTTTGCTCAACCCAGTTGGAAATATTTTCATAATTGGCAAGTAACTGCTCTTCAGTAAGGCCATCTGTCTGGGCAAGTATGCGCTTTTTCTGCTCAAACTCTACATTCAGGTTTGCATCAATCTTTTTAACCTCATCGTGCATTCGATTGTTGAAAGCGATAGCTTCTTGAATCTTATGTCGGAGTTTTGTTATCTCTGAAAGGTTATCATTTAGAGTTGTGTCACGCTTCTGAAGTTCGACAATATAATTGTTCGTATAGAATGGCGCTATCTCCTCATCCTCTGGAACTTTTAAAGATTCCATGTATTCTTCAAGCCGATGAAGCATAAATTCCCATGCCTCAGAATGCTTCTTTGCTGGCCGGCCACAGATTTTACAGACTTCTTCATCCAACATTTCCTGCATAACCTTCTGACCTGGAATATGAACTGGCAGCGGAACGAAGTCCGTTTGCATCTTCTTAATGGCTTTTTCTTGTCCGGCGGTGAAGAGATAATTCTGTTCCAGTTTTCTTCGCTTCCTATCAACCTCGCTGACCTTGCTAGAATACTCTTCTGCAATATCCGCAAAACCCATGAGAATCCACATATCATCTAGGAGGCTGATGGTATAGTTCTCGTCAATGCGGGCCTGCATTTGAGAACGCTTTTGGGAAAGAGTTTCTATTCTACGATTGACGGCAATGAGCAGTTTTGAAGCCTCTTTGCTTTGCTCAATGCTTTTTAAAAGACTATCGAAATTCACCGCCTCATTTTCCTTGTTCTTTATCTCTCGCTCAATATCGGAAAGGGTGCCTGTCTCGAACTCAATGGTTCTGTTTAGTTGCTTAATTCTGTCCGTATTCTTCTTATCCAGTTTCTGGGCATTGTCACGAGCCTGGTCTGCCTTCTTGGTGGCATACTCCATAAATGCGAAGTAAGCTTCGAAATCTTTCACGTCACTAAAGGTTTCGACGAGCATCTTCAATGCGTTGGAGTTCTGGAACACATCAAGGTCGCTCTCCCCCTTAAACATCGTGTATCTCCGAATCTCAGAAGGAAGGTCGTAGTCGAAACGTATGCCATCTTTAACAATACGCTCCACACCGACATTTTCAATAAGGAAGAAAGAATAATTAGAGGTGCTAACTTCCCCATCGAATGACTTGGTAAAGTGGAACATCTTTTCAAGAATTTTCGTTTTCCCTTTATGCTC